>Ga0209702_10000134_pt1 | contig 140064 bp, 154 predicted proteins | sample FRY01_FD_187210 | JGI IMG/M metagenome (GOLD analysis project Ga0209702, IMG submission 187210) | Freshwater microbial communities from Lake Fryxell liftoff mats and glacier meltwater in Antarctica - FRY-01 (SPAdes) (version 2) | ecosystem: Environmental > Aquatic > Freshwater > Ice > Glacier...
CCTCCCGACATAACTCGTCTTTGAACTCCTGGGCGAAACGTCGACGTGTGGCGGACATGCTGTTCTCTCTTTCAGTGACACCCTCATTTTAAGAGGGCCCACTGTCCGAAAACACCGTGGCAGTCCAGTTTTTATAAAGTTCGCTCGCATAAAATGGCCAAAACATGGTCTGATTTGGCCGTTTAATGGCCGGATGTTGAGAATGTGATGGCTTTTGGGGGGTTTGGTGAGTACCACAGCATCGTTAGCAAAGAAGCTGGCTAGTTGTCGGAATTTCACTGAAATCTGCCAACTAGCGACAACCTTTGCTCTGACAGATGCCTCATTTAGTGCCGCAATGCTCGCATCCCTTGACGCTGATGGCCGCATCCGTGAGTTAGGTCGCTATGGCATGGTGGGCGACGGCCCCTCGAAGGAATCTGTTGCCCTATCGGGCGAGGGCCTGATTGCCCAGGCAATACAAAAGCCCACACCGGTTCTGATGACCGACCTGCTTGCAGCAGCACATCGAAATGCCCTCACCCCCGAATCTGATATCGATGAGATTGTTCGACTCAACAAGTTTGAGACCGCCTACGTGATCCCCTTGTTTGATCACAGTTATCTCTAGGGAGTGCTGGGCCCTCTCAGCCAAAAACCTCTGCAGAGTCAGCCTGAATTTCTGATGGAGAATCAAACGTTCCAGGCGTTACTTGGAATGGCCGTCCGAGCAGTTGCCTTCAGGAACCCCAAGAAGCTGATTGTCCAAGAAACCTCGCTGGCAGACCTCACAATCAGAAAACAAAAGGTACTGACGCGTCTAGCGCACGATAAATCAAACCAAGAAATAGCTGAGGACTTAGGCGTCTCCGTATCAATCGTCAAAGCAGCAGTGAGCGAGATTCTCAAAAAACTGGATGTCGACTCACGAAAACAGGCTGGCATCAAAGCCCGTTACTCAAGACTCGCGTAGTGCAACACCCATAAAATACCTGCCACCAGGCTGGTTTGTCTCAGTGCCTTATGCATGTGCGGAACGGAGATTCCGACAGAAGAAACCTGTGCGGTAGGAATGAGACGCCCGCCCAAGAGAGGCCGACTCGTATTAGGGCTCGCGATAGATCTGGTGGCGCCCCACGCGCCGCCACACAACCTGAATATCACCATCAATGGTTTCAAACTGAAATGTTGCGCGACCGTCTGGACCGGAGAAAGACCACGTCATTGCCATGACTCCGGTTCCGGTGAGCCTTTCCACCCGAAGGCTCCGGGGCCATTCAAACTTCTCAGGGCTTGCGTGATAGCCCTTGGAGGCAGCAATAAAAACACTGAGCGCTTGGCAAAAGAGCTCTCGCTCTGAAGCAGAAAGCTTCTTATAGTCAGAATCGAACCGGGGAAGTCTTCGATGCTTCACTCGTTGGATTCCAACGCCTCAAGGAATTCTTCCCCCGAGTCATGAATTTTCCCCTCGCCCCGAAGTCTCTCTTGTTCAGCCTCGACCTCTCCCTCTTGCCAAGAAGCGTCCCAAAACCATGATTGCGATGCATCCACAGGAACTTTTGGGCGCAAGATTATGTGACCATCGGCGTCGATCACTTCTACCTGCGCTCCTGGCTGATCAAGCCCATAGCGTCGCCGCAGGGACGCGGGGAGTGAGACAGTGCCGCGCGCTTGAATAGAAATGTAATCGGACATATCTCGAGTAGACCGTTTATCAGCATTTCAGAAAAACGGATATTGGGCGAACAGAGGTTCTCCCCAGACATCGTCCTGGGTGAAATCAATCCAACAGTGTTCCGATTGAGGCATCCGCCCAGTCGTTACCAGGGATTGGCTGTCACACTTTGGTAATGAAACTACGCTTCAGAATCGTTGCTTCCCTGCTCGCAGTGGTGCTCACGGGGTGCGTAACCGTTAACGTGCCCGAGAGCCCAGTTGAACCAACCAGCAGCGCTTCTACCTTCTCGGCCACCGACGTCATGTTTGCGCAGATGATGATCCCGCACCACCAACAGGCCATCGACATGAGCAATCTTGCTCTCGCAACATCAACTGATCCAGACATCATTGCTCTGGCCACAGAAATCAAGGCAGCCCAAGGCCCTGAAATCGACCAGATGACCAGCTGGTTGAATGAGGCCGGTGCGTCCGTTAATGGAGGCGACCACGCAGGCCATATGAATATGGACGGCATGCTCTCGGAGCAGGAAATGACCCTCTTGAGTAATTCAGTGGGAGCTGAGTTTGATCGCTTGTTCTTAGAGGGAATGATCCTCCACCACGAAGGGGCCATCATGATGGCCCGCATGATTCAGGACTCCACGAGGGACGAAGTGCAGGCCCTCAACCTTGCAATCACCACTACGCAACGAGAAGAGATTGAACTCATGCAGGGCCTACTCGCCCGCTAGCGGGCAGGCAGGCCTAATCCCCAGCTGCCGCGTAATCGGCTAACACCCGGACATCCGGGTGGGCGAGGAGTGCGGTAATCGGCCAGGTGGGAGTGACCACTCCTTCCCGCAGAGTCGCCAGAGCTGGGGCTTTGGATACCCCTTCGGCAACCAACAGGATTGTGCGAGATTGAAGAATTGTGGAAATACCCACGGTTATCCCGCTCTTGGGCACCGCCGCAAGGTTGCCTCCAAAGTCAGACGCGTTAGCAAGCCTCGTTTCAGGGCCCAGTTCGCTGTGGTGGGAGCCAAGCGAAAAGACCGTTCCTGGTTCGTTGAAGGCCAGGTGACCGTTACTCCCCACACCCAACACCGCCACATCTGCATATCCCGCTTCGGACAGTGCCTTTTCATACCGTGTGGCTTCGGCGTCGGGATCCAAGGCCATGCCGTGCGGTGCGAGCAGGCGTCCTTGCGGAACCCCTAACGGACCACCCAGCATCTGGGTGAGACGCTCAAGAAATGATTGGGGGTGACCTTCAGGCAGTCCGAGATACTCATCGAGTGCCCAGAGGGTGGAGCGCTGCCAGAGATCCCCGACTTCCGATCGGCGCCTGACAAGCTCCGCATAGAGAGCCACAGGAGTCTTCCCCGTAGCGAGCAGAAGCTGGGGTGCAGGGAGGCCGTCGATGACATTGAGAAGAGCGTTAGCGGCATCCCGCGCTAATTCTTGTGGGTCATCTTTGATGACCCACGCGAGAGATCCGCTCGCCACCTGTGTCCCCTCTGACGTTATTCAGTCTGTTGTCCTCCAGGCTACCGGGCCCTATTGGGGCCAGGGGGAGACGATGGGACAATAATGCTGTAGTTTCGGTAGCGAAAGCACGGTGCTTTGTTTTGTTTCTTTTTCGATAGCCACCGCCCAAGGGAGACGCCGATGTCTGTGACCACGGAAACCGATAGAGAGTCAGTGGTCCTGAGGGATCTTGCCGCATACGGTGTCGTCCAGGTCAAAGACCTCGCTGAAAAGCTAGGCGTGTCCCCTGTGACAATACGAAAGGATCTTGAAGGACTCGAGCAACGCCAGTTACTGCGCCGTATTCGCGGTGGTGCGATTAAAGTTTCGCTAAGCCACGAAGGTCAATTTAACTACCGTCTGCGCCGAAGAGATAGCGAAAAGAGGGCCATTGCCCGCCACGTGGCGGGCCTGGTTGAAGATGGCGACATCATCGCCATCGATTCCTCCACAACCTGTTACTACCTCGCTCGGGCTCTACTGGACCGTCAAGATCTCGTCGTTATCACCAACGGTTTACCCTCGGCAATGCTCTTGATGGAGGAATCAAACGCCATGGTCATCATGCCAGGCGGGGTCTTACGGAAATCCTCCGCATCCATGATCGCCCAGTTTGGTCTTTCCCTAGAGGGAAGAGGTCCCATTACCCACGGTTTTTTTGAGCCGTAAGCATTTCGATGGAGCTTGGCTTGATGGAGCTTGATCACGGTGAGGCCGACACCAAAAGGGCCATGGCAGCAGCCTGCTTGAACCTCTACGGGCTCATTTCGAGCGAGAAAGCAAGTCAGTTTGGTCTGCACTCTTTCGCCACCACCCACCAGGTGACCCGAATCTACACCGACGAAAACGTCTCTTTTGAATTCGCTGAAAATTGCGCCGAGGCTGGCATGCCGGTTGTGGCCGTCCCGATGGCTAAGGAACTCTTCACCGACGACGATTCCTCCACTACCCCGAAGTAAGTAACCCCCACACGGAAAGAAAAACCCCCCTATGTCATGCACTTGGCACCCTGAAAACGTCAGCACTGAGCTCCTTGGCCTCACTCATTCCTTGGGTGTTCGCGAGAAAGACTTTGTCATTCTCGCGGAGGGCAACGCCTCTCAGCGCTTAGATGATGCGCGCATTGTGGTCAAGGCGTCTGGCGCCAAGATGGCCAGCGCCACTAAAGACGAATTCGTCGTGTGTGAGGTCCAACCCTTGGTTGATCTGATGGACTCCTCAGAAGCCACCCAGCAAGACCTCATTGCCCACTTAGACGCCGGAGAACACAAGGGGGTTCGCAGAAGGGGCTCCATTGAAACCCTGATTCATGTGGCGGTACAGTCCATTCGACCCACAGCTTTTGTGGGTCACACCCACCCCACCCCGCTGGTTGCTCTGCTAGCAAGCGTGCACCAGGAAACAGCCTTCGATACCTTCGTCTATTCAGACGAGGCAATCGTGATCGGCAGCGCTCTCTATGTCCCCTACGCCCAACCCGGCATCGATCTTGGCCGCGTGTTCTTGTCAGCTTTGCGAGAGTATTTTTCTACCCACGACGATCTACCCTCACTCGTGCTCCTGGGGAACCACGGCATCGTGGCGCTGGCGGACACCACTGACGGTGTCGAAGCAGTAACCGAGATGGCCTACAAAGGCGCTCAGGTTCGTCTCCAAGCCCTCGCTGCCGGCGGTGCCATGCCGCTTAGTTCCGAGGCGGTCAAGAGCTATTTCGAACGCGAAGATATGGCTGAGCGTCGACGCAACCTCTCCGGGGTCTAGGCATGGATCGTCCCGTGCGGGCGGTGTTCCTCGATGTGGGGGGGCCTCTCTACCCGGATGAGAACTTTCTCACCGCTGCAGTGATTGCACTCAATGAGCTTCGGTCGACAGACGGTGTCGCCCCGGTGAGCACCACTGAGGTGACGATGGTCTTTGATTTCGTGAGAAACACCGAGGGTGCCTCAATGCGAAAGACCTTTGCAGCAGAGTTCTTAGGCGACGAAAAACTTGCAACCATGCTCCATGCCGCCATCGCTCCGCATTGGCGGCATCCAGCAGGGACCCTGTATTCCGACGTGGTGCCTTTTCTCACCCTGGTCTCGCCCCACGTTCGAGTGGGCATCGTCGCCAACCAGGAACAAGAAACGAAAGATGCCCTTATTCGAGACGGTGTAGCACCGTTTATCCAATCCTGGGGTCTTTCTGGCCTGGTGGGGAAAGAAAAGCCCTCACCAGAGTTCTTTGAATGGGCGCTTCATGACCTGGGGATCGAAGCAGCAGAGGCGCTCCATGTTGGCAACCGCTTCGACACAGACGTGCTGCCCGCTCATTCTCTCGGCCTGCGCACCGCATGGATTCTCCGCGGAGAAGCGCCCGACGAGCCACCAGCTCACCAGCTTCACGTTGCCGATTTTGTAGCCCACGATTTGAGTGAGCTTGGCCACCTGCTAGCACCCCTCTTGGAGCGGAGCACCGCAGGGTGACGAAGACAGGGATTTCGCTCGGGATTGATGTCGCCACCGCCCACGTGAGAGTAGTGGCGCTTGACCCGGGTGCACGCACGCCGCTGGTTGGACCGTTCGAAGCCCCACTGCCCGCCCCACAACCTGGTCACAATGGCGCCATCTCCCAAGAATCCCGGTACGCAGATGTAGCGTTTGACGTTATTCGCCAACTGGTAGCGGAGCTTGGCACTGATCGAGCTGGCAAGATTTCAGCGCTGTGTATTACGGCAACCTCGGGAACCCTGGTGCCGTGTGATAACCAGGGTGTTCCCCTGGGGGACGCCCTGATGTACAACGACCAGCGAGGCGACAGCGCTGTGCAGGAACTGAGGGCTGTCCATGTCCCCCATAGGCCGAGCCCCTCGATCGGCAGACTCTGGTGGATCGCCCAGCACACTCAGGCAACTCAGGCACTCAGCCCCGCTGACGTCATCCTCGCCGCTCTCACAGGTGGTTCCATCGTTGCGGCAGATGCGTCGCATCACCTCAAGTCAGCCATAGACCCGGTGGCCTTGACCTGGCCAGAAGACCTCCTTGATGCACTGCATGTTCCCCTTACTCTGGTGCCGGAACTGGGGCCAGCCGGTGTGGTTGTGGGCGAGGTGAGGAGCGCCGTAGCGCACGGGTTGGGGCTTCCTCCGGGGGTAGCTCTGGTGAGTGGTATGACCGATGGCTGCACCTCACAGATTTCGACTGGAGGAATTGCCATCGGAGACACCGTGGGTGTCTTGGGGACGACTTTGGTCATTAAGGCAACCAGCAGCACAGCTGTGACCGACACAACTCGGGGGGTGTATTCCCACGTCTCTCCCGATGGACATTTTCTCCCTGGTGGCGCCTCCAACGTGGGGGTAGGTTCCCTGCCTGCACACTTGTTGTCCGGGAATCGAGCTGGGCTTCACGAAGAAATAAAGAAAGCTGGAGAGAGCGGTCTCTCCAGCACCGCGCACTATCCGCTGCCCGGAACTGGAGAACGATTCCCGTTTCACCACCCCAGTGCGCACGCTCTGCTGGGCTCAACGCCCACCTCCCTCACCGATCGGGTTCGCTCCATCATGGAGGGTGTCGGCTTTGTGGAGCGCTTGGGACTAGAAACCCTCGCCTCGTTTGGCGCTCCCTCCACCCGTCACTTTGTGAGCGGTGGCGGAAGCAAGTCCCATTCCTGGAACCAACTGCGGGCCACCATTCTTGGTATGCCACTACTTGTCCCCCACCACAGCGATAGTGCCATCGGTGCGGCGCTTCTTGCCTACGCAACTGACAACGCAATGACGGTTTCTGAGGCAGCTGCCGCAGTGCTGCCCCAGGCAGCAACTGTTGAGCCTGTGGAAGCAGACCGGCCCCCACTGGAGGATCGTTACCAGGAGTTCTTAGAGCTCCTGGTGGACGCCGGATATCTCAGACCAGAAAGCGCCTAAAGAGCCAAATAACCGCCGTCAATCACGATGTCGGTGCCGGTCATGAAGTCAGAGGCAGCAGACCCTAGGAAGACCGCTGCTCCCTGCAAATCTGTGGGGTCAGCCATGGCCTTCATCGGGGTCATGTCCATCCATGTAGGATAAACGGCTTTACCCTCCTCGGTCTTCAAGAAGTGTTCTACCAAATTAGTTCTGGTGTAGGTCGGGGAGATGCTGTTGACCCTGATCCCGTGGTCCACCCACTCAACGGCTAAGGAGCGAGTCAAACCAATGACCGCTGACTTAGAGGCGTTGTAGTGGGATTGCGACTGGGGGTAGTTAGCAATGTGAGCAGAGATGGAGGCGGTGTTGATGATTTTGCCGTACTTCTTTTCCTTCATGATGCGCGCCTGGGCCACAGCACCGAGAAAGACAGAATCAAGGTTCACGCGGAACATTTTCTGGAAGTCCTCGTAGGGCATATCCAAAGCGTCCATCCACTGCGCGATGCCGACATTGTTATAGGCCACGTCGAGGCCGCCCAGGGCGTCCCGGGCCGCAGCCATTGCCTCGCCAATTGCGACGGGATCGGTCACGTCTGCCACGAGGACTGCTGTAGTTGCTCCAGGGTTGCGTTGTTCAATTTCTGCCTGGATAACCCGAGTGTTGTCTTCGTTCATGTCGATTAATGCAATCGCGCCACCGGCATCGGCAACGGCGTGAGCAAGGGCTCGACCGATCCCACTGCCCGCTCCTGTCACAACGCAGGCTCGGCCTTTCAAGGACAACCTGTCCATGATGTTGGGTGCTGCAAGGACAGAATCCATGGAAACTCCTAGACCATATCGATTTGAATTTTGACCGAGGTAGGACCCATGTTCAAGAAAGCGTGGAAAGCATCCACAGCTTTCTCGAAGGGAAAACGGTCGGTCAAAAGGGGCTTTACATCGATTTTACCCGAGCCCATCAGAGCGACGGCCCGGTCATAGACGTTCGTGTAACGAAAAACGTGCTCCACCCGGAGTTCCTTGACGGAACCCTGCAAGATGTCGTATTGAATGGGCCCATCGGGCAACCCAACAAAGACCACTGTTGCACCAGGTGCTGCGTTGTCGAAGGCGGACTCAATAACTTTCTTGTTTCCACTGCACTCGAACACAATGTTCACGCCGCGGCCACCGGTGATGTCCTTCACAACCGCTGCCAAGTCCTCCGTTGCGACGTTCACAGCGGTGATGGCACCCAGCGTCTCCGCCAGAGCCAACTTCTCAGGGATCACATCGGTCATGATCACCCTGGAGCAGCCACCAGCAAGAGCAGAGAGAGCTGTGACCATACCGATGGTCCCCGCTCCGAGCACCAAAGCAAGGTCGCCTGGAGCAATCTTCGCCTTGTTGGCTGCGTGCAGACCAACGGCGAGGGGCTCGATCATGGCGCCCTCTGCAAAAGAAACGTTGTCGGGCAGTTTGTATGTGTAGCCAGCGGGGTGTACAACCGACTCACGCAACACACCGTGCACCGGTGGGGTTGCCCAAAAGCGAACCTTCGGATCCAAGTTGTAGTGGCCGGTCTTTGTTTCAATGCTGTCGGGGCTCGGAATACCAGGCTCCATGCAGACTCGGTCACCAACCGCTAGGTGGGTAACCTCAGCTCCCACCTCGGAAATGACACCCGAGGCTTCGTGGCCGAGAATCATGGGCTCCTTGACGATGAAGTCACCAATGTGGCCGTCCGTGAAGTAGTGCACGTCACTGGCGCAAATTCCCACGGTGTGCAGTGTGATCCGAACATCCTGGGGGCCAAGAACTTCGTTGACCTCGATGTCGCGAAGAGCTATTTCGCCCTTTTTCTCAACGACCAGAGCACGCATGATAGCCATGGGTCTAACCCTTTCGAACGATGACGAACGTTAGCCCGACCACGACGGCCCACGACACCAGCGAAGGGACTCCGAGCGGTGCAAGGAACCGCAAGTACAAAAGGCCCAGCGCGATAGCGATCACGACCGAGATGAAGTAGCGGTCAAAGGTGTTGGTGTAGAAACCAAGGAACCCGATGGGGCGTTCTTCTTTAGGCTTCTTTTCTTTGCGTGGCTTGGTGGTTTCTTTTTCCATGGTTTAGTCCTTCACCGCTCCAAAGGTTAGTCCCGTCACAATGTATTTCTGAACGAAGACCAAGAAGATGATGGCTGGGAGGGTAGCGACGAATGCCACAGCAGCCAGCTCACCGTAGTTTGTCCCCGTTGTGGTGACGTACTCGGCAAGCCTGGTGGTGATCGTTCGTGCATTTGCACTGGAGAGAGTCGCTGCGAACAGGTACTCGTTCCACGCAAAAATCCAGGTCAGGATGAACGAGATTGCGAGACCCGGTGCTGCGAGTGGGGCGATGATCCGCGTCATCACCTGGAACCGATTAGCCCGGTCAACCCGAGCAGCTTCATCAAGCTCCACCGGAATTCCCTCAAGAATTCCCTTGAGCAACCAAATTGCAAAGGGCAGATTGAACAGTGTGTAGATCAGAATCAAACCCGTTCTGGTATCAAACAGCATCCAATCCCCAAATGCTGCCACCTGAGTCATGAGCAAGAACAACGGCAAAATGAATGCCGCGGGCGGACCCATTCGGTTGGTGATTGTCCAGAAGAAGATGTTGTTAGAACCGGGCAACTTGAACCTGGTCAGAGCGTAAGCCGCGAGGAAGCCCAAGACCGTCACCAAGACAGCATTGGTGGTCGAGACCACCAATGAGTTGATGAGGTAGTTGCGCACCACTCGGTCTTGGAAGACGTTGAGGTAGTTCTGCCAGTAGAAGGTTTCGATGAACAGCGTTGGCTTATCGAATACCTGAACCGGGCTGCGGCTCGAGACGGAGAACATCCAGTAAATCGGACCCAGAGTAAACAGGGTCATGAACGTCCACAAGACATACGTTCCGACATTACCCAGCTGAGTCCTCAGGGAGAACTGGGTTTTTACCTTCTTTATCTTTGTCTTTGGCTTTGTCATTGTCATGCCTTCACCTGCTGCATCCTGTTCGTAATTGTTGTGTGCAGGAGCCAGCTCGCCACCACGGTGAAGTACAACACCAATAGCGACATAGAAGAGCCATAACCCCAGTCAGTCTTTTGGATGACAGTTCTGAAAATGTGCAGTCCGACAAAGGTTGTATCCGAGGACGGCCCACCGTTCGTGAGCATATAGACCTCTTCCACCACCTTCAGGGAGTCCATGATGCGAATAAACATGGTGATGAAGATGATCGGCATCAGCATGGGGATCGTCACGTGGCGATAAATCTGCCACTTGTTTGCACCGTCCACCTGGGCTGCCTCAATCGGATCCTTGGGCATGGCCAAGATTCCAGCGAGCAGGGTGAGGGTGACAAAGGGGGTCCAGTGCCAGATGTCCATCACCACAATGGTGATCCACGCCTGGCTGGAACTCACACCAATGTTGAAGTCAATTCCAAACCATTCCTTGAGGAAGTAAGGAACCGGCCCGAAACCCTGGACGGTCATCAGACGCCAGGTAGCACCCACGGCGATTGGAGCGACCACCAGGGGAAGAATATAAATGGTGCGGAAGATCGTCTTTCCGCGGAAATCTTTGATCAGCGACTGGGCTAACAAGAAACCCAGAACCAGCTCAAGCCCAACCACCAAGACGGTGAAGAGAATGGACCGACCGATGGCCGAAATGAAGGGCTGGTCAAAAACCAGCTCTGCGTAGTTGGCGAAACCAACGAAGGAGCGTCCGCGCTCTGCGCTAAAGACGTTCCATTTGTGGAAGCCAAGGAATATGACGTACAGGAAGGGAACAATTCCCACTAGGCCAAGAAGGACCAGCGACGGGGATAGCAACCACCACCCGATGCGGTTATCGTTCTTTCTCTTCTTCACCCTCCACCTCTCTGTGATTGTTGGTCTGGGCACAGACCTTTGGCGGAATTCGGGGGTGTGGTGGAAACCACCACACCCCCGAACCCTATGACGCTAGGTCAACGGAAACTATTACTAGTTACCGTATCCCAGCTTGACCATCTCGGCCTCGGCAGCAGCAGCTGCACTGTTGAGGGCCTCGGTAGGCGTGATGTCGCCAGCAATTGCGCTGTAGATAAACGGCGCGATTACTTCACGAACCTGAGCGTGGAACGGGAATGCCGGAGCACCCTTGTACAGGTAACCCTGGTCCTTCATGTGAGTGAAGTAACCCTGGGTCTGAGTGTCCATCTCAACAACGATGGGGTCAGCGTAGGTGGAGTCCATAACGATACGACCACCGTTTGCTGCCCACTCAGCCTGCCACGACTCTTGTCCGTGGTACTGCTGGAAGAGCACCGAACAAGCGATGTTCTTCGAGGAGTGAGGGATACCGAAGGCGCCACCGTCGTAGTAACCGACGTAGCCGTTGCCGGCTTCAGCGTCTGCGAGGACACCTTCACCCAGCGGAGGCAATGTTGCCTTGACGTTTCCAGTTACCTGTGACATCGACTCGTCAGAGGCGATCCACGCGGAGTTCTCACCGTAAACCAGGCCCTGCGCGGCACGGCCGGCAGCGAAGGTCGCGCCAACTTCAGACCATGTGGACTGAGTCGACTCTGGTGGAGCGTACTGGAGGAGGTTCAACCACGTGGTCAGACCAGCAATGGCTTCGGGGCTGTTCATAGCTCCACCATTGGCAACGTCTGCCTTGTAGTCGTCGGTGATACCCCAGTTGTAGACACCCACGGTCGGTGCAATGCTCTCGAAGAACTCGTAGAACGATGCAGGGTGACCGTTAACTGCCTGGACAGTGGTGCCCCACAACTCGAGACCATTGTCTTGGCCGTAGTTGTAGAAGAACTCCGAAATGTCCGTGTAGTCAGACCAGTTAGTAGCAGGAACGAGCTCGCGCCCATATTCTGCTTCGAACTGTGCCATGATGTCCGCGTCCTCAAAGAGGTCGGTGCGGTAGAGGTAAACCTTTACAAAGGCCTCCATAGGAATACCGTAAACGTCACCGTTTGCGTCCTTGAAGTCATTGATGAAGGTTGAGAACAGGGCGAGATCGAACGTTGGTGCGACTGCGTCTGGGTTGTCACGAAGGAACTCGGACATGTTGACCAGGTAGTCCTGCGCAAGGTATGCGTAGACAATGTCCTGCTCGATGTAGACGAAGTCATAGATGCCAGTTGCGGCTTCCATGTCGTTGATTGCCTTGGAGTACATCTCATCCCACGAAGTGGTCTCGAGGTTCACCGTAACACCGGTAGCAGCCTCGAACGCAGGAATGATTGTGTCCTTGACGTAAGCTCCGGGGGGAGTGTTCTCGGTCACACCACTGAGGGTGGTACCGCGACACTCCAACGTGTCACTTGCGTCAGAGAACCACTGGTCAGCTTCGCTCAGAGCAGCTGCGCTGCTCCCAGCATCGGTCGACTCAGTTGTTGCAGACTCTGCCGCACATGCGGACAGAATCAGGGCCAGGCTGGCGCCGAGGGCGACAGTTCCTAGGGCCTTCTTATTGATAACCATCTAATCCCCTTTCAAAGGATTGTGTGATTGCTTTCTCCTGGAGGAGCAAGCACACTCTTGATACCATATAACGATTCACCATGAACGTCGCTACCAGCTCAAAACGCCAATCGTGACGGGAACGTTATCCAAGTTAGATCACACACAACCCCCAACGCCGGGGGATAAAAATGACGAAAGGGCACGACTATGTCCACCACCTCCACCGCCGTTGTATGCCACGGGCCAAAGGACTACACCCTCGAAGAAATCACAATCCCTCAGATTGGTCCCGGGGAAGCCCTCGTCCGCGTAGAGGCTGTCGGCATCTGTGCGAGCGATGTCAAGTGTTACCAAGGCGCACCAAAGTTTTGGGGAGATGGCACCCGACCCGCATACGTTGAAGACGATGTTGTTCCCGGCCACGAGTTCGTCGGCATCATCGAAGAAATCGATGACGAGGCTCGGGAGCGCTGGGGCGTTGACGTAGGAGACCGCGTTGTCGCAGAACAGATTGTCCCGTGTGGAGACTGCCGCTACTGCCTGAGGGGCTCATTCTGGATGTGCCAAAAACACACCATTTTCGGTTTCAAGAAGGCCGCTTTCGGTGCCATGGCCTCCCACATGATCTACCCTCGCCAGGCGCGCGTGCATAAAGTAAGAGCAGATATCCCCCCGGCTCACGCCGCATTCGTTGAGCCCCTGTCGTGCTCCTTGCACGCCGTGGAGCGCGCCAACATCAAGTTTGAGGATGTCGTCGTGGTCGCTGGCTGCGGACCGATTGGTTTGGGAATGGTCGCCGGAGCTGCAGCCAAGAACGCTCGAGCAGTCGTCGCTCTTGACATGGATGAGAGCAAGCTCGCTATTGCCAAGAAGTGCGGTGCGACCCACACCATCAACATCGGGTCTGAGGACCCCTGGGATGTCGTCTCAGCATTGACCGATGGTTACGGAGCTGACGTCTACCTTGAGGGAACAGGCCACCCATCGGCTGTTGCCCAGGGGCTGAAGCTGTTGCGTAAGCAGGGAACGTTTGTGCTCTACTCCGTCTTCAAAGAAGAGGTCACTGTCGACTGGACCATCATCAGTGACGACAAAGAGCTCGATGTGCTGGGAGCCCACCTGGGCGCGCACTGCTGGCCCGACGCGATTCGCATGGTGGAATCCGGCATCCTGCCACTGGATGAAATCTGCACCCACCAGTTGCCCCTTGCGGACTTCCAAAAGGGCTTCGACCTGGTTGCCTCTGGAAAAGAATCGATCAAGGTTTCACTGATTCCCTCGATGCTCTAGCACCAAGCACTGTGGGGCAGGTGCTTTCGCGCCTGCCCCACAGAATGCTCGCTACCAGAGGGTGTAACCGCCGTCGATGACGACGATGGAACCGGTCATGAACTTCGATCCCTCACTCGCGAGATAAACAACGGTGGTTCCGAGTTCGTCGGGCATCGCGTAACGCTGCTGAGGAGAGTCATCGATCCACCGCTGCTTGAAGCGGGGCTCGTCCACCGGTGCCATTTCGGTCTTGATGTATCCCGGAGCAATCGCGTTCACCCGAATGTTCAAAGGCGCCCACTCGGCTGCGAAGCTCTTGGTGAGCTGGTGCACAGCGGCTTTGGACGCGTTGTACACCGGCTGCCACTGGGGACGGTTCACGATGAGGGACGAGATGGATCCCACGTTGATGATGTTGCCACCACCCTGCTTCACCATCACCTTGGCTGCTGCCTGGGACAAGAAATACAGGGCCTCCATGTTGATGCCCATCACTGCGTGATAGTCATCCCTGGTCACCTCAAGAGCGGGCTTGTGAATGCAGTAACCAGCGTTGTTGACCAGGATGTCCAGTGAGCCAAGCTCTGACACCGTGTGTGAGACCGCCTTCTCAATGCCTTCATCGGTATTGATATCCGCCTCAATGACGACGCCGTCACTGCCAGCTTTCTTGATCGCGGCCAAAGTATCTGCTGCTCCCTCGGCGTCCCTGCCAACGAGAGCAACCCGGGCACCTGCTTCAGCGAGTGCGACTGCTAACGCTTTGCCGATTCCTCGGCCTGCTCCCGTGACGAGAACATTCTTTCCGTCGAGACGGAACTGATCGAGCACTGTCATGTGATTCTCCTGTTCGTGGTGGTGTTTTTATTTACTGAAACTCTCCGATAACACTGTGCCTGCTCGGAAGCAGGGACTGCAATTCGCTGGGGGTCCAAACGATATGGTCAGCCTTAGACCATTCATCCGCATTGCCATATCCCCAGGCGACTCCGATGCTTTCGACACCCAGCTCTGCTGCCGCTTCAAAATCATGAATCCGGTCACCGACCATCACGAGCTGGTCTGAGGTTATCCCAATCAGTGCCAACTCAGCCATGGCATCAGACATCACTTCTAACTTGGTTCCCCGTGTTTCGTTATCAAATGCGCACCCCAGTGCTGAAAAGAAATCCAGAACCCCCACACGCTCGAGCATCCCGAGGGCTTGGGTGCGGGGTTTCGATGTGGCTAGGCCCTGCACCACTCCTTGGTGGCGAAGCGAGTGCAGGACATCGAGCACTCCAGGAAAAGGTTCCGACATGAGTGTCCCCTGGGCTTCGTAGAAATCCCGGTAGACCTCAATCGCCTGTGCAACGCCGTGCTCGTCTAAGTTCGTCCAACGCCGGAGAGAGGAGGGGAAGGACGGCCCAATCCAACCAAAAAGTTCCTGGGGACTTGGCGCCTCACACCCCATTCCTGCGAGAGTGTGGCGCATTGTTTCAAGAATTCCCGCTTGAGAGTCCATGATGGTGCCATCCAGGTCCCACACCACCGCCTGAGCGGAGCGTGTGGCTGCAGTTTTATCTGGCACGGAATTCCTTGGAGTGAAGGCCATCATGGGGAAATAACTGTGACCTTCATTGTATCGATTCAAAGTCTGGTTGAGCACGCGCCCTGGTTTTATCGGCCGGGGATGCATGTGGTCCGATACATTAGCAATATGTCACCCAGCTCAAGAAGAGTCTCTCCGCCGAGCGTTAAAAATGTGGCGAGCCTTGCGGGAGTATCTGTGGGCACGGTATCCAACGTTTTGAACTCTCCCGACCGGGTGTCTCCAGTCCTCGTTGAGCGGGTCCGGCGGTCAATCGACCAGCTTGGGTACGTGCGTAACGAGGCCGCCAGACAGCTTCGGGTGGGTCAGAGCACAACAATTGGCTTTGTTGTCCCAAGTTTTCACGACCCGTTCCACGAGGAATTAGCCCGCGGCATCGATGATGAAGCTTCTGCCCGCGGTCTCTCCGTGCTGGTGGGTAGCTCCGGTGGTGACTCCGTTCGGGAGTTGAACTTATTGTCGCTTTTCGAGAAATACCGGCTTGCCGGCATCATCATCGCCCCCACCGAAGCGCCTCCGTTATCACTGCGTTCACTGGCCTCATCGGGCATTGCCGTGGTTGTGCTCAACGTGGATGGCGAAGATCTGGGAATCAGCTCCGTCAGCGTGGACAACGAGGCAGCAGGGGAACTGGCCGCCCACCACGTTGTTGAACGCGGCGCCAGGAACGTGGTCCTCATCACCTCAGACCAGCCGGGTAACCCGATTATGAAAGCGCGCGAACAAGGCGCGCTTTCCGTGTTTGCACCTCACCGTGCTGTGTCCCTCGAGATCATTCGACTGGAGGAGGTTTCTGTAAAAGCCGGGCTAGAAGCCGGCCGTGCTCTGATGGCCAGAGCGCCCGACGAGCGACCCGATGCCGTGATTGCAACACACGATCTTTGGGCCTTGGGAGTCATGAACAGCCTTCTGGACAGTCCCTTCATAAACGCCCCGGTGGATCTGCTGGTCGTTGGTTGCGAAGACATCGACACCCATCAAATTGCCCCACAACCTCTCACATCAATTCGGCTGCCCGCGTACGAAATGGGTGTGGCTGCTGTCGAGAGTCTTGTTGCGGCATCAGAGAATGACACCCCCGTCCCCCAGCACACAAAGCTTTCCCCCGCGCTTGTTGTTCGGTCGTCATCCTCCCCGCCGCTGTCCTCCCGGATAGGTCGCTAAGCGCCGCCTCTCAGAAAGAAGCACACTCCATGCCGTTTCGCATTCTCGCTGTTGGCGACCAGTTCATCCCTGCCGCGGAATACGAAAAACAATGGCAGGCGATGAAGCACAGCGATCCTCACTTGGCCGACACCGAATTCGTGAGTGTTGATTGGAACCAAGAGAAGGCCGAACAACATCGCCTCCAGCAGATTATGGAGTGGGATGGGGCAAACGCCGTGGAGACTCCCGCGGAGATTCTTGCCGCCGTGGGAGACATCGACGCCCTGATCGTGCACTTCGCGCCCGTTGGTCGAGAGGTGATCGAGGCAGCAAGAAATCTGTCGATCATCTCTGTGGCAAGGGCTGGATTAGAAAACATTGACCAAGAGACCGCCAAGAGTCGTGGAATCACGGTGAGCGGAGTGGTGGGTCGAAATGCGGCTGCAGTGGCGGAACTCGCGATTGGTTTGATGTTGAGCGAATGCAGAAACATTGCGCGTGCTGATCACTCCATCAAGACCGGCGGGTGGCGCAAAGAATTCGGGGTTCCCATGGTGGAACTCGGTGACTCAACGATCGGAATTATTGGCTGGGGCCAAGTTGCGCAGAAGCTCGCTTCGAAGCTCAGCGGTTTGGCAGGCACACTTCTGGTGCACGACCCGTTTGTACCGGAAGAAGCGATTACCCAAGCGGGCGCAACGCCCGCCACTTTTGACGAGGTTTTCCGCGAGAGCGATTTCGTCCACGTCATGGCGAGGCTCACTCCTGAAACCCAACGATTCATCGGTGCAAAGCAGTTTGGGATGATGAAGCCCACCGCGTATTTCATCAACACAGCACGGAGCAGACTCGTCGATTACGACGCCCTGCTCCAGGCCCTTCAGTCCAGCTCCATTGCTGGAGCAGGTCTTGACGTTTTTGATGACGAACCGCTGCCAGAAGATAGCCCGTGGCGCTCCTTAGACAACGTCAGCATGACCACCCACTACGGCGGTGACACCACCGGAACAAATAAGACCTCTGCCCGTTTGGTTCTCCAGGCGATTAGCGCCTTTCGTCAGGGTCTGTAGCTAATGCCGCAGGGGCCGTTCTTTCTCGGAATTGACGCCGGTCAAACGGTAGTCAAAGCGGTCCTGCACGACCACGCCATGCAGAAAGTTGCGGTCGCCCGCGGCGCTAGCCCCAACCACACCCCCGCTGCCAGGCGGGTAGAGCGGTCCCACGACGACTTGTGGCGGGCGGCGAGCACAGCCATCACTGATGTTCTGGCGGAGTCTGGGGTGAACCCGTCTGAAATTCAAGGCATCGGCATCACCGGCCACGGTGATGGTTTCCACCTCGTTGACGCAGAGGGCAAAGCAGTGGGGCCTGCCATCATGGCTGTGGACTCACGTGCGTGGCGGGAGCGGGAAGAAATTCTTGCCGACCAAGGGCGTGCTCAGACGATTCTCGAGATTTCTGGACAGGTTCCGTTCTTAGGCTCCCCCGGAATCATGCTCGCGTGGACGGCGAAAAACCACCCAGAGTTCCTGACCCAAGCGACGGCCATGCTGGGTTGCAAGGATGTCTTACGCCTTCGCCTGACCGGCCATGTGGGAACGGATTATTCCGATGCGTCTGCGTCGTTTTTGAACACCAGGACCCAACAGTGGTCTCAGGAGCTCCTCGATGCCTATGGTGTGGGAGACCAGATGCGGCTGTTGCCGTCTCTGCACTCCAGCGTTGATGTGGTGGGGGCGATATCCGCCGAAGCCGCCGCACTCACCAGACTCACCGCTGGCACCCCCGTCGTTGCTGGCTCTCACGATGTGCACGCTTCAGCGCTCGGGATGGGGTCGCTGCGCGATGGGGCGTTGTCTCTGATCGCAGGGTCCTTTAGCATCAACGCCATCACCACCACCACCGACCATGTGCACCCCGATTGGCAGAATCGCCTGTCGGTGGAAAAGGGATTACGCATGGCGATGTCGACCTCGGCAACAGCCTCCACAACCCTGGAATGGTTCCTCTCCACTCTGGGGGTCACCACCGCGCAGCAACGAGATGCGCTTTTCGCAGACGCTCAAGCGCTCGAGCCATCTGATGACCTCCCTGTGCTCACTCCCTTTCTGTTTGCATCGCCCTATGGCGAAGCGCCCTCGGGAAGTTTCGTGGGACTCCGCAATTGGCACACCCCCGCCCACCTCCTTCGAGCAACCCTGGAGGGAATCGCCTGGATGCACGTGTGGCATTGCAACGCCCTGTCGCGCTCCTTTAGCTGGGACCCTGTCGTTCGACTCGGAGGTGGCATTGCTAATTCCGAGTTCTATTCCGACATGGTGGCCAACGCCCTGGGGGTCACGATAGAGGTTGTGTCCAATGAAGAAACCGGGTGTTTCGGGGCTGCGGCGATGGCGGCGACGGGCGTTGGGTATTTCACGCACTACCGGGACGCCTTCAACCACGTTGCAGTCGAGCGAACCCACACCCCCAGCGCCGAGGGCATGGAGTATTGGGCCAGACGATCAGCTCTGCTCCAGGACGTCACTGATGCTCTCATGCCGATCTGGGGCAACTGGAATCAGGGCAGCTAAGAACTAGGTGCCAGAGACAACCTGGATGTAGTGCGCCACGGTTTCCTTCATGGCATCACGCGCTGGGCCTAAGTATCGGCGGGGATCGCTGAGTGCAGCGTCACTCTGGAGTACCCGTCTCACTTCGGAGGTTGCAGCTTGATTCAAGGCGGTTCCAATGTTTACCTTCGTAATGCCAGCGGCACATGCGTGCCGGATCATCTCATCGGGCACACCGGAGGAGCCGTGCAAAACGAGCGGGACGCGAACAGCGCGGTGGATTTCGGCAATGAGTGCGAGATCTAACGACGCTGACTGATCGCTCATCGCGTGTGAGGACCCCACAGCGACAGCGAGGGAGTCAACCTGGGTTGCTTCAATAAACGCACGAGCCTCACTGGGTTTTGTTCGCACCCCGGGAGCGTGAGCACCGTCTTTGCCCCCGATTTCGCCAAGCTCTGCTTCGACCCACACGCCTCTGGCATGAGCCCACTGAACCATGTCTCTGGTCGCAGAGAGATTCTGGTCAAATTCCAGCTGTGAACTGTCCCACATCACCGAGGAGAAACCCCAGTCGGTTGCCCTGCGGGCAAGGCCTGCGTCTTGGATGTGATCCAAGTGCAGAACACATCGGGCCGTGGAATTCTCCGCAAGGCTCACCATTGCTGCGGCGAGCGGTGTTGCGTCGCCCTGATAGGAAATCGCGTTTTCACTCAACTGAAGTATTACCGGAGCATCGCGGGTCTCGGCTCCCCAGACAATCGCCTGAGCGTGCTCGAGAGTGATCACGTTGAAGGCAGCTAACGATCGGCCTGTCTGGGCAGCCCATTCGAGGGCTTCACCGCTTTTCATGATGGACACGGTAATCCTCCCCCAGCCCACACCACGTGTGGATGCCATTGACTTAAATCCAACTAATTGCAAGTATATGCAGATAAATCCAAGTAGGTCTAGACCCACCATCTGAAAGCATCTCGTTCATGCCGTTAGTGAAAAGCCCTGGAGTGAGCGCCAACGCGCGCTTTGAGCGCTTGCTGGGCGCGCTGCGTACCGAGGGAAAAATCTCGTCCCGCGACGCTGCGGATCAGCTCGGATGCTCGCTAGAAACAATTCGCAAAGACCTCTTAGTCCTTGAGCGCCAAGGGCTCTTGCGACGCGCTCACGGTGGCGCACTGCCTCCCGCTGTGTTGGCCCAAGAGACCCCTCTAGAAGAACGCACCGAGAACTCTGGAGAGAAGGTTCGGATAGCCTCAGCCGCTCTGGCGGGGCTAGAAGAGGGGAGCACCCTCTTTCTCGAGTCAGGCAGCACCACTCACCAGGTCGCCATGCTGATGCCAGACAACCTGTCGCTCACGGTTTTTACAAATTCGCTCCCTATTGCTGGCACCCTGATGTCTTTGCCCCTGGTCCACACGCATCTGATTGGTGGTTCCGTTCGACCACTCACGAAAGCCACCGCTGGGTATTGGGCGCTTCGCGAACTCGCTGACCTCCGGGTGGACATTGCCATTTTGGGCACGAATGCGATCTCAGAGTCTGGAGAGCTCTCCACCCCGGACAGCGATGAAGCCGCCATCAAAGCGGTGGCCCTTACCGTGGCGAGGAGAACACTCTTGCTCGCTGATCACAGCAAATTTGACCAGCGGGCGGTCTTTCACTACGGCAGCCTGACCGATATCGATGTTCTGGTGACAGACACGGCGACCCGGGATGTTCTTCCCACTTCCTCAGCTTCGCAACCAGGGACAACGAGATTCGTATGATCCTGACGATTACACCCGCCCCCGCCATTGACCTAACCCTCGATGTTGACACCTTTGTCGTTGGCGAGGTGAACAAAAGCGCAGGGAGCACTCGTGAGGCAAGCGGAAAAGGGGTTAATGTCTCCTGGGCGCTGCACAAAGCAGGGATTCCTACCCTTGCCCTGTTTCCAGCCGGTGGGGCGGGAGCGTCGCTGATGGCCGACCAACTCACCCACGCCGGTATGCCTCATCAGATTGTGCCGGTTCGCTCCGAGCTTCGGACCAACGTGACCGTGCGGCCACGAGTGGGAAACGAAACGAAGATCAACAGCCCCGGCAGCCCACTCACGCCATGCGAAATAGATGAATTCCTAGAAGCGGTATCGACAGCTCTCCCCCACGCGAGCGATGTCGTCATTAGCGGCAGTGGTCCATCAGGTGCTCCTGTGAGCCTGCATGCCGAGATTATTACCCTTGCCCGCACAGAAGGTGTCCGCACCTTTGTCGACACTTCTGGTCAGGCACTGAAGCTGGCTCTTGATGCCAAACCCGACGTGATCACCCCTAACATCCACGAGCTTGCAGACATTACCTCGGGCAGCATCAGGACGGTCGCTGATGCGATCGACGCGTGCCATTCCATCCAAGCACGCGGGGTAGGAATGGTGGTTGTCAGTATGGGAGCCCACGGAGCCCTGTTGGTCAAGGACGAGATTGTTCTCTGGGGCAAGGCTGAGGGAGTGCGCCCGGTCAATTCGGTCGGGGCGGGTGACGCGCTGTTGGCAGGGCTGGTGTCCCAAGGACACAACCCCACCGAAATGCTCGAGGCAGGAATCTGGTGGGCTTCATCCGCAGTCGAGTCTCCCAGTACTCTTTTTGAACTGAATCCAGCACTTCGTTCACGCGTTAGTGTGAGTAGCGATATCCCCCTGACCACCCGTGTGAACTAAGCACTCACTACTAAGGAAACCCTGATGAGCGCACAACGACTGAGCCTGGAGAGCCTGGAGAGCGTGAACCCGGCTGTCAGCACGCCGGGATATGACCCATCCCTCATCAGCTCCGGAATTGCTCATTTCGGTGTGGGGGGTTTCCACCGAGCCCACCAGGCCATGGTGATGGACACTCTGATGAGCCAGGGCTCAGCACAGGACTGGGGCATCGTGGGTATCGGCGTGAGACCACCTGATCTCTCGATGCGCGATGCACTCATCCCTCAGGATTGCCTCTACACCTTGAGCGTGAAAGACATGGAGGAACAACGCACACGCATCATCGGCAGCATCATTGATTTTCTCTACGCCCCGGATGACCCCGAGGCTGTCCTAGCGCTCTTGACCAGCCCCAGCATCCGCATCGTCTCCTTGACCATTACCGAGGGCGGTTACAACTTCGACCAAATCACGGGCGAATTTGACTGGTCGAACCCCGACATCCAAGCGGAACTGGGTCGACTCTCAAGACCACAGACCGTGTTTGGTTTCATCACCGAGGCGTTGCGTCGCAGGCGAGACGCGGGAGTGCCCGCCTTCACCGTGATGTCCTGTGACAACATCCAGGGCAATGGACACCTTGCTCACAGAATGTTGAGTGCCTTTGCCGCAAAGGTGGACGCAAACCTTGGGGCATGGATAGCCGACTCCGTCGCCTTCCCTAATTCGATGGTGGATCGCATCACCCCGGTGACGACGCCCCAGAACATCCAAGACGCAGAGGCGATAACGGGTCTTGGCGACCACTGGCCCGTCGTTGCAGAGACATTTTTCCAATGGGTCCTTGAGGATAATTTCCCCGCCGGCCGGCCTCCTTTCCAAGACGCCGGTGTTCAACTGGTGGAAGACGTCGAGCCCTACGAGTTGATGAAGCTGCGCCTCTTGAACGCGAGCCACCAGGGACTTGCCTATTTTGGTCACCTGATGGGGTACCACATGGTGCACGACGCCGTGAATGATCACCTCGTCCAAACCCTGCTTCGTCGCTACATGCGCGAAGAAGCGCAGGCCACACTTCGGCCAGTCCCAGGGGTGAACCTTGCTGAGTACCAGGACACCCTAATCACCCGTTTCACCAACGCCGAAGTGAAAGACACCGTCGCTCGTTTGTGTGCAGAATCCTCTGACCGCATCCCCAAATGGCTCGTTCCCGTCATCAACGAACGGCTGTCCCAAGAACTCGATGTGTCGCTCAGCGCCGCCATCGTTGCATCCTGGGCAAGGTATGCAGAGGGCATCGACGAAGAGGGAAAACCCATCACCGTGGTGGATAACCTCAAAGCCGAGGTCATGGCCTCTGCCGCAGCGCAGAAAGAAGACCCCCTAGCGTTTGTGCGCAATGAGAAACTCTTTGGCCACTTAGCCGAGCAAGAGGGTTTCACAACCCCTTACCTCCACGCTCTAGACATGCTCCACCGCCAGGGAGCCAGAGCAACCCTCGAATCGCTGCTGGAAAAGGCCAACTGATATGGACCTCGTCGCGGGAGTGGACTCCTCAACCCAAAGTTGCAAGGTCGTGATCAGGCGCCTTGACACGGGTGAAATTGTCCGAACGGGTCACGGTACACACCCCGAGGGCACCGAGGTGGACCCCGAAGCCTGGTGGGTCGCGCTCACCACAGCGATTGCTGACGCCGGTGGTTTTGAAGGAGTACAAGCTGTCTCCATCGGAGCCCAACAACACGGCCTGGTCACCTTGGACGAAGCGGGCCGTATAGTTCGCCCCGCTTTGCTCTGGAACGACACGAGAAGCGCCCCTTCCGCTGACCAGCTCATCGCGGAGCTCGGTCGAAGCCGATTCGCCGAAGAAACGGGTTCCGTTCCTGTTGCTTCATTCACCATCACCAAGTTGCGCTGGGTTGCCGATAACGAACCAGACAACGCGGCCCGCATTCACGCAGTATGTCTTCCACATGACTGGCTCACCTGGCGCTTGATGGGATATGGCCCAGTGGGTGAATCCCCCAAAGGACCAGACTTCTCTGCACTGACGACAGATAGATCAGACGCGTCGGGAACCGGCTACTACTCAAGCGCCCGTGATGCCTACCTCCCTGACTTTCTCACCCAAGCATTGGGTCGGGTTCCCCACCTCCCTCGTGTTCTTGGCCCATTTGATGTTGCCGGGGAAACCCCCGAGGGAATCATCGTGGGTGTCGGAGCAGGGGACAACGCGGGTGCCGCTCTAGGGCTTGGTTCTATGCCGGGTGACGTAGTGGTGTCGATAGGAACCAGCGGAACGGTGTTTTCTGTGTCCGAGGTTCCAGCGCGTGACGAATCAGGTCTCGTTGCAGGGTTCGCTGACGCGAGCGGTCACTATCTTCCCCTCATCGCCACCTTGAACGCTGCACGAGTTTTGGATGCAACGAGGAATCTGCTCGGCATTGATTTCCAAGAGTTTGAGCGTCTTGCACGTGCCGCGGAACCAGGAAGCGGCGGCGCAACCCTGATTCCTTATTTTGAGGGCGAGCGCACCCCCAACTTCCCCTTCGCACAAGCGTCCCTGCACGGCCTGTCACTTGGCTCCTACACACGTGAGAACATCGCCCGTGCGAGCATCGAAGCGGTGCTATGTTCCTTAGCTGAAGGCCTCGACGCCGTCAAGACCCAGGGAGTGGAGCCCCGCCGCATCATGCTGATCGGCGGCTCTGCCCAGAACCCCGCTGTCCAGGAAATTGCCGGAACGCTCTTTGACCACCCTGTTGAGGTTCCAGAACCTGCCGAATATGTCGCCCTTGGTGGTACGGTCCAAGCAGCGTGGTCCCTCACCGGAGATCGCCCACACTGGCCCACCACCAGTTGCTCTGTAGGGCCCTCGACCTATCACCCGGAGATTCTTGAACGCTACGCAGAATTCCGCCGCAAGACCTACACCGACGAGGGCCTCAGCTAATGACGACCGCCTCCCCTCGCATGACTGTGTGGGTCGCGCTTGTCTCGGTGGCCTTGGTGATCACCGGGTGCGCGACATCCTCTGATCCGGTTCCTGAGACACAGATTGTTCAAGGAGAGCCAGAGAATCTTCAAGAGATGGTGCCAGAGGCACCACCACCCGGTGGAGTGGTGTGTGATGAAGCCTCGCTCGCCACCATCCAGGAGACCATCCTGGCTCAATCCACGGCACTCGCTGCCAAGGATTTCGAGGCGGCCTACGCTTTCGCCTCACCCGCCTTCAAAGCCGGTGTGACACTGGAAATGTTCGAGAGGGTCATCACCCAGCAATACGACATGCTCACCTCCTTCGAAGACGCTGTCTTTGGCTCGTGTGAGATTATCCAAGGCCAAACAGCGCAACTCAACGTTGAGGTGCGGAGCACCTTGTACCGCCCAGTCGCGATGGTGTATGACATGGTGTTTGTCGATGGACAGTGGTGGGTTTCCGCCGTCGATAACCCGGTGAGTGCCGTTCCCAATACATAAACCACGAGAGAAAGAGATTCCATGAGCCCGAGTGTGATTTATGGCAGGAACCTGATTGCTGAGCTCGCTCCCACGGTGAATTACCCGAGCCTGGTTGTCACGATGTCAGACCTTTGGCCTCTTTTTTCTGCCCAACTGCCAGGTGACATTTTCACACCGCACATGGTTGCCTCTATCGAAAAGGCTGACTTAGAAGCTCTCGTTGATGCCCACCAGGATAAGAAGAGTGTGGTCGGGCTGGGCGGAGGCCAAGCCATTGATGTTGCAAAATACGTCGCGTGGCGGCTCCAGGTTCCGCTCTTCCAAGTTCCTACCGCGCTCAGCGTGAATGCTCCGTTTGCCCACCGGGCAGCGATTCGCGTCGATGGGGTGGTGAAGTACGTCGGGTTCATAGAAGCCCAGGCTGTCTATATCGACTTAGATGTCATTACGAATGCCCCCGAAATCCTGAATCGAACGGGAGTGGGAGACATCTTTTGCTATCACACGGCCCACGCCGACTGGCGATTGGCCGAGCGCACCGGACACCTGGAAGAGAAATGGCCCGTTGACGAGGCCATGGTGTCAGAGGCCAGAGACGTCATGCTCTCCTGTCTCACTAACGCAGCAGACATCCGGAACGTCACAGAACATGGAATCCGGACCCTGGTGGCCGCCTTGCAGTGGGGCGGCGAAGCGTATGCGAAGAAGGGGTGGAACCCTCGACCTATCGAGGGCGCAGAGCACACCTTCTTCTATGCGCTGGAATACCTCACTAAGAAACACTTTTTGCACGGTCAACCAGTGGGCCTGGGCACCATACTGATCTCACTCTTGCAGGAAGACAATGATGCACAGTGGGTGAAGAACGCTCTTGATTCCTGCGGTGTTCCCTACCGCCCAGAGGAAATGGGTGTCACCTGGGATGACTGTGTCCAAGCGCTCAAATACATGGCCCGCTATGCCGCAGAAGCCGGCCTGTGGTACACAGCGGCGAAACATTACGACATCACCGATGAGTACCTCGAAGCAGCCAAAGAGCTGGTCTACCGCTAAAGACCACTACCCATCACGCTGTGCAGCGAATTCCGTCCACGGGAATTTCCCCGGTCAGAAAATAATCCTCAACCCGATCATTGATGCAGGGATCCCCCTCGTCATAGGCCAGGTGTCCCTCGCCTACATAGGTCAAAAGCACTGCGTTTTCTAACTGTTCGGCTAACGACACCGACCAGTTATACGGGGTAGCGGGGTCCCCAGTAGTGCCGAGGATGAGGACTGGCTTGGCCCCCGCCCCTTCGACAGGTCCCTTCACTAGCCGAGGAGGGAAAGGCCAGTTCTGACACACCAAATCTCCATAGCCCTTTGGTCGGGCGGTGTAGGGAGCGGCTTCCAGGAGTTGATTCGCCTGAGCTTGGAGCACCGCCTTGTCTGACTCCACCGGGTAGTCAAGGCAATTAATAGCGATAAACGCCTCCATCGAGTTGTCCTGGTAGACCCCATCAATACGGTCATAGTATAAATCAACCAGGAGCATCGCGGTGGTGGTTTCACCTGCCGACACCTCGGCAAACAACGACGTCAAATAGCCCCAGCTCTCCCTCGAATATAAGGCGGTGACCATTGCGGTGCGAAAGGTGGAATCATCCAGAACTCGGCCATCATCATGACGAAGCGGGTCCGAAGCGAGCCGGTCATATAGAGCAGACACAGACTCAAGGCGCTCGGTGAGGGTTCCGTCAAAAGGGCATGACCCCTCTTGGCCACATGACTCAAAATACGCTGTGAGTGCATTTTCAAACCCTCGGTGCTGGTTCAGAACCAAATCAAACTGGCTCGCAGCCGGGTCCACCGGTCCATCGAGCACCATCCGACCCACCCTTTCTGGAAAAGTGTCGATATACAAAGCACCAATGAGGGTTCCGTAGGAATACCCGAGATAGTTCAACTCACTATCGCCCACAAGATGCCGAAGAAGATCAAGGTCTAAGACGGTCGACTGGGTGTCGACAAACTCCAGAAGTTCCCCTGAGTTCTCTGAGCATTCCTGCCCAAACCGAATGGATTCATCAAGAAGTTCTTGCTCCCACTCTGGTGTTCCCGGAGCCGAATCCAGGTCGCCAAAGAAGAAGTAATCCAGAGCATCATCGCTGCTCGCACAGGACACCGAGCTTGAGCGATTCACACCGCGCGGGTCCCACCCGACAATGTCAAAGGACTCGCGAAGCCTCGGCCCTACCGCTCGATTGACGCTGCCAGCCACAAAATCAAAACCGCTCGCCCCGGGGCCACCCGGATTAACAAAAAGCGACCCTTGTGCAACACCCGTTGCGAGGTGTCTGACAACGGCAAGTTCAATATCGCGAAGCCCCTCAATGTCATTCCAATCCAGAGGTGCCCGAATCACCGCGCACTCAGCATCGAATTCACACGCTTCCCAGTCGAGTGCCTGGTCAAAGTAATACGACCTGGGGTCGACGTCCTCCTTGGGGAAAATCCCCTGACACGCGGAAAGAAGAACCGAGGCAATGACCAGTCCGCCGAGAAAGACCCCTCGGCGCACTAGCGAGCCCCCAGGCTCGCGGTTCGACCACTCACGGTGATCAGCAACGCTTCCAAGATCATCAAAGGGGGCGAGTTTTGCGCCATCCGCGCCCTGCCCTGATAGACCGCATCAAGTGCCTTCAGGGTCATCTCGGGTGTGGTGCTCATCGCGCGCTCTTCCAGAGCAACCTGATGGCTCTGGTTCACCAGGGGAACCCCAGCGCCCACTTGAATCATCAGAACGTCTCGCAATACCGAGAGAACATCGACCAATATTCGATCGACCGCATCGCGCAAACTCCTGGTCGTTCGTCTTTTTTGGTCTTCTTCCAGCGTCTTCACCTGGGAACGCAGAGCCGGGGGAATCGTGCCTCCGGGAGAAACTCCGAGGGTGCGAAGGAGCGCGTCGCGCTCCTGGGAATCTTGCTGGTCCACCAGGGCCGCGGCATCCTCTTTGGCAACATCGAGCAAGGTCGCTGCCGCTCCCACCGCCTTGGACACAGAGGGGAGGGACAGCACCAACTCTACGGATGCAGTGCGCCTCTGGCGGGCGTGCTCATCTGTGGCAAGCCTGGTTGCCATGCCGATGTGGCTTTGCGCTTCGCGGGCCGCCACCAGAGCAATATCCGGAGAGACATTCGCCCGCGACACGATCAATGCCGCCACGTCTTCGGGGGAAGGAACCTGCAACGTGATGCTCCGCATCCTGGACCGAATGGTGGGAAGCACGTCAGCTGGACTTGGTGCACAGAGGATCCAGACCGTTTGTGGCGGCGGCTCTTCGAGCGCCTTGAGTAAGACGTTGGAAGTGCGCTCTGTCATGCGATCGGCATCTTCGATAATGATCACGCGATACGGAGCAATCGAGGGTGAGAAGTAGGAACGCAAAACGAGAGATCGCACTTCATCGATGGTGATGGTGACACGGTCCGTTGCAAGAATCGACACATCAGGGTGTGCGCCACTGACAATCTGTCTCCACGCGGATTCTTGAACACCGGCTCCCACTAGCTCTGCAGCAAAAGCGTGAGCGAGAGTGGAGCGCCCCGATCCGGGAGGCCCGGTGATCAGCCAAGCGTGGGTCATCGAGGAGGAGCCAGGCTGGGCTGCCCGTCGCATCTGATCGATGGCCCCATCCTGGCCGACCAGTTCATCCCAGAGAGTCATCCACTTAGGCTAGCTGACGAGGTCTGACACCTTCTGCGCAATGAGCTGGTGAATGTGCTCGATGGGCGCTGTGCCATCGAGCACCATAATCCGATCTGGGTGCTCCTTCGCACGAGCGAGGTAGGACTCCCTGACGCGCTCATGAAAATCGAGGGCTTCTGCTTCCAGCCGGTCGAACTTTCGCTCTGACTGACCGTGGCGGTCCTTCGCGACGCTGGCTGGAACATCCAGCAGGAACGTCACATCCGGCAAAAGATTCTCTGTCGCCCACAGCGATAAGCCTTCAACCTCGATCGAATCCAATACTCGACCTGCTCCCTGGTACGCAACGGAGGAATCGAGGTATCTATCCTGAACGACGATTTCACCGCGTTCGAGTGCGGGTCGCACGATGGTGTGAATATGGTGCGCACGGTCTGCGGCATAGAGCAACGCTTCGGCCCTCGGTGAGATAAAGCCGGTGCTGTGCAGGATGATGTCGCGCAATTCAAGCCCTAAATCTGTGCCTCCAGGTTCCCTGGTGACACAGACGCTCTTCCCTTGTCCCTCCAGCCACTTCGCCAACTCGGTGATTTGGGTGGTTTTACCCGACCCATCCCCGCCCTCAAAAGTGATGAAGATGCCAGACATTAGGACCCCGCGTCCGTAATCACGACGGACTTTGGGTTACCCGTCTTTGTTTTTAAAGCCGGCTTCTTCGCCGGTGCCTTCTTGGTGGTTGACTTCTTAGCCGGTGCCTTTTTCGCGGTAGTTTTCTTTGCTGCCGGTTTCTTAGCCGCGGTTCGCTTGGGGGCTGGGCCCTTGGCTCGCTTATCAGCAATGAGTTGAACGGCCTGCTCAAAACCAATTTCTTCCAGCGGCACGCCTCGAGGGATAGTGGCGTTGGTTTCACCATCAGTGACATAGGGGCCAAAGCGTCCGTCTTTGAGCAAAATCGGCTTTCCGCTCACGGGGTCAGGCTCAAATGTCTGGAGGGCTGACGCCTGGCGTCGGCCAGCGTATTTAGTTTCAGCAAAACGGGCAAGAGCACCCTCAACGTCAATCTCAAAGATTTTCTCTTCGCTATCGAGCGACCGGGTATCAGTGCCCTTTTTCAGGTACGGACCATAGCGGCCATTTTGCGACGTCATCATCTCGCCGGACTCTGGGTCAACCCCAATTTCACGCGGCAAGGACAGCAAGCGCAGCGCGGTTTCGAGATCGATGGTCTCTATGTCCATCGTTTGAAAGAGGGACCCCGTCTTTGGCTTGATGACCGCTGCCTTCTTTTTCTTCTTGACCGGTGCCTCTTCCTCGGCCTCTACCTCAGGTTCGGGGAACACCTCAGTCACATACGGACCAAAGCGACCTTTTTTAGCCACAATTTCGAGTCCGGTTGCGGGGTCAACACCCAACACGCGGTCGATGACAGGTGGCTGGTCCGCGAGCTCTTGGGCTTTTTCAGGAGTCAATTCATCTGGGGCAAGCTCGGGAGGAAGGTTGACGTTCTTAACCTCTCCGGTTTCCGGGTCGGTCACTTCCAAGAAGGGTCCATACCGGCCAACTCGGAGGTTGATCGTCGGGCTAATTTCAAGGGTGTTCAGGGCTCGTGCATCGATTTCTTCCGTTGCGGCGACTGCCACGTCCCGGAGGCCACGATGGGTGTCATCCCCGAAATAGAAACGGTGGAGCCACTCACCACGCTTTTGTTCGCCCCGAGCAATTCGATCGAGGTCTTCTTCCAACCCGGCTGTGAAGTCATAATCCACCAGGTCAGCGAATCGCTCCTGCAGAAGTCTGGTCACCGGGAAGGCAATCCACTGCGGCACTAAGGCGTTTCCTCTCCGAACTACATATCCGCGGTCGATGATCACCGAAATGATGGACGCATACGTGGAGGGGCGGCCGATGCCTTTTTCTTCGAGTGCTTTGACCAGGCTCGCCTCGGTAAACCGAGCCGGAGGCTGGGTTTGGTGGGTCTTTGCTTGGACGTCACTGATCGTGAGCGTCTCTCCCACGCTCACCTGGGGCAAGACTGCGTCGGAGTCATCGCCCGACGCATCTTTGGCGTCGTCGTCATTACTTTCTTGGTAGGCCTGGAGGAAGCCTCGCTCGCTCAAAATTGTTCCCGATGCGGTGAACTGTGCCACCTGGAACGAAAGACGCTCATCTGCGGGAAGTGGTGACGCCTCCAGTGTGATGGTGACGGTTTCTCCCTTCGCATCCACCATCTGGCTCGCGACAGTGCGCTTCCAGATCAGGTCATAGAGCTTCAGTTCGTCCGAGCGCAGCACAGACGCAAGCTCTTGGGGGCTGGAGAACGTATCTCCAGCGGGACGAACGGCTTCGTGCGCCTCTTGGGCGTTCTTGGACTTTCCTTTATAGAGCCTTGGCTCCGAAGGGACCGCGCTTGCCCCATAGAGAGTGGTCGCAGCATGGCGGGCGGCCGAAATGGCTTGAGCCGACAGAGAGACAGAGTCTGTCCGCATATAGGTAATGTGACCGTTTTCATAGAGGCCCTGCGCGACGCTCATCGTCTGTTGCGCTGAGAACCGCAGTTTCCGACCTGCTTCTTGCTGAAGCGTTGAAGTCGTAAAGGGGGCAGCAGGACGGCGGGTGTAGGGCTTTGGCTCAACCTTCACCACACGAGGCGAAACGCCCTTGGTAAACAGATCGTGCAACGCCTCAGCGTCGTTGGCGGAGAGTAAAACGGCGTCGGAGGAGAGTTCACCCAGCTCAGAAAAGTCTCGACCGCTCGCAACCCGGCGGCCATCGAGCCTCGCCAGGTTCACGGCAAAAGACTCACCAGACACTTTGGTGACCCGTGCTTCGATGTCGGAATATTCGGCAGTGACAAATGCCCGACGCTCCAGTTCACGGTCAACAATCAAGCGCAGCGCCGGGGATTGAACACGGCCGGCAGATTTTGCACCGCTGACCCGTCTCCACAAAACCGGGGAGACCTCGAAACCGTAGAGTCGATCGAGAATTCGTCTCGTCTCTTGGGCGTCCACCAGAGCAACATCGAGCTCTCTGGTGTCTTTTGTGGCCTGAGTGATGCTCTCTGGCGTGATCTCGTGGAAGACCATTCTCTTGACCGGGACGGTGGGCTTAAGGACCTCTAAGAGGTGCCACGCGATGGCTTCGCCTTCGCGGTCCTCATCTGTTGCGAGCAGGATTTCTGACGCGTTCCTCGCAACTTTTTTCAGGTCAGCAACGGTCTTCCGGCCCCGCTCCGTCATCACGTAATAGGGCTCGAAGTCGTTTTCGATGTCGATACCAAACTTGCCTGCCGGACCCTTTTTCATGTCAGCAGGGAGGTCTCTCGGGTGTGCAAGGTCCCGCACATGGCCAATAGACGCCATTACTTCATAGTCGTCACCTAAGTACTTGCCAATAGTTTTTGCCTTGGCAGGTGACTCGACAATGACGAGCTTCTTACTAACCGGCACGCTTCTCCTTGCGCTGTGTCTCATCGTCCCGGGATTGGGGAGAGGAGATTGTCGGGTGTGAGACAGAAAATCTCAACGGGGCTCACGATACACAAGAATTTAATTCTGTCCACTATTGGCGATTCCAGCGTGAGCGCGTCTGTCCAAGGAAATGCCCTGGAAAGTAGCCCGGGCGATAACTCTGGCACTGGTTGGTTCCAGCTCACACGACACCATGTCAAAGCCGCTGGTCGTCAGTATTTTTTGTGCGATATCGCAGGGGTACTCTGCATTTCGGCCCAGCAGAACGTCGCTCGCAGCGAGCGCCGCGCGATCGGTTGCTCCTTGTAATTGGTGGCTCAGAACGACCTGGGATGAGAGCACCATCGCGATTCCAAAAATTATGGTCAAGGCGACCACCATGCCGAGCACCACGACGCTCGCACTCCCTCTCTCACTCATCAGCAGGCGGTGGGGCAAGGGCGCACGCTGAAGCTCGAAGAGTAAGAGGGAGCACCCGCCACACTCCCTGGTTCACGATGTGGTTGTAGTCAACACACACCAGGTCCTCACGGTGGGAAACCCCCGCCAAGGAATCTCCGGGGTGACCCTGGAGTCCTTCGGGGTCACCCCCAAAGGACAGCACCCTGGCGTGGTCACTTGCCGATTGTTGAATCCGCTGCTGGCTCAGCGCAATGCCAAAGCCCATCGACAACGTCACGAAGAGCATGACCACCACGGGAAGCGTGATCATGAACTCTGCCGTGACGCCGCCTCGCTCAGCCGGCGAAGGTGAGAGCACTGCGCACCAGGTCTGTCAGAATCGTGCGGACCTCATCGCTTCTCATAATGATGACGAGTAGCCCTGCGAACCCGACTGCCGCCATCGTCGCAATCGCGTATTCGGCCGTGGCTGCTCCTTCTTCTGATGTGTCGTGTGTGTCCAATCCGGGGATTGTGGCCATGGAATTCTCCTTGCTGTGGGGTAACCGGGGTTGGCTACCGGCACACCTTGGCATCGGCGGGGGAATCCTGCGTGGTGTTGTGGCTTCTCGGGGCCCGATCGATTCAATCTGCCCCTGTGGACACTCAGATGGGGCCTCCTTGCCAGAGGCTCAACGCCATCGGTGCCACCGCAATCAGGACAAACGCGGGCAAAACCAGGAGACCAAGCGGCAGCACGACATGAACGCCAAGTTTCTGCACTTTTTCGCGGGCATCACTCTTCGATTGCTCCCGCCGGAGAGCCGAGTGTGCGGCGGCGAGCGCGCCCACCGGAACTCCAGCCCGGCGCGAGAGTGCCGCAAGACCTTTCAGGCTCTGCTCGGTGGTGACCGGCAGACCAAAATCTGTGGTTGCCTGGTGCACCAAAGCCAGCGCCCGTTCGGGAGTGAGCCCTCCCGACGCCGCGATCTGGAACATATCGAGCTCAATAGACATGAACCCCTCCCCGGGTGAAGCGTTGTGCTCGAGCAATCGCAGCCACCACAGAGCCCCCGCGATCATGACGGCTCCAGCCATGATGAGTACCAACCCGGTGGGTGAGCCAAGCACGAGTGCAACACTCGGTCCTCCGCTTAGCAGCCCACCCAGAGCCGCAAGGAAAGGGAGTGCGACGATAAGGCGCATGGTTGCCCGTGGCCCCGCGAGTTCTGCGGTAATTTCCCTCCTGGTCGCATCGAGGTCCAGAAGAGCTGCTGCCAGGGAATGCAGCGCGCTCGCCAGCGGCGCCCCTGATGTTCGAGCCACAAACCAGCACGCACCGAGCATCCGCCACTCTTGTGCTGCACTCCTGGTGGCCTCCACCACGGCATGGTGCACGCTGTGTCCGGCATCAACAGCGCTCATCACCGCACGAGGAACGCTCTGGTCGGCTTCCACCAGAGCAAGTTCCCTCCACGCGCTCACCGGTGACAAGCCGGCTTGGAGAAATGTCGCGAGATACGCCATAGCGCTGTGTGCAGAGCGAATCGGAGCGGAGCGCCATTTAGAGCGAAGCGAGGTCAACCACTGCAACATCAAGCTCCCCTTTCGCGGTAAGAACGAGGGTGCCAAACGTGAGCGCACGCTTCGAAGTGGAGGTCTTCTCCACATGGACCACGAGATCAATCGCACTCGCTGCCTGCCTGGCAAGTTGGCCTGGAGTCATGCCCGCAAGCGCTCCGAGGGCATCCAAACGAACGGGAACCTCGCTCACTGAATGAGAGTGCACGGTCGTTGCGCCACCGCGGTGTCCGGTGTGAAATGCCTGCAACATCTGTTGAATCTCGGCGCCTCGACACTCCCCGATGATGAGTCGGTTAGGTCTCATGCGAAGGGATTCCCGGACGAGTCTCTCTAACCCAATTTCCCCCGTTCCTTCCAGAGTGGCTTGTCTCGTCTCGAGGGAAACAACGTGCGGGTGGTCAATTTGAATTTCCGAGACGTCTTCCAGGACGACCAGCCGCTCTGCGGGATCCGCGTGGGCCATCATGGCAGTCAAGAGCGTCGTTTTTCCTGACCCGGTCGCGCCCGAAATAAGCAAGGTTTGATGGCTCCGAATAAGGCCCAACAGTGCTGGGATTACGAGATGTGCGTTTTCGATTTCCAGGGCATCGAGAGCCGGACGTTGCCGGCCAGCTACCCGTATGGACACCAATGGCCCCTGGTTTGAAATGGGGGACAACACGACGTGGACCCTCAGACCATGACCGAGGTTGACATCGGCCATCGGTGTTGCCTCATCGATGTGGCGCCCCCCGCGTTCAATGAGTCCCCTGGCTAATTCAATCGCCTGTTCCCTGGCAATTGTGATGCCCTGAACACGATGGACGCCATCTCCGGTGTCGACGTGAACGTGGCCTTGGCCGAGGACAAAAATGTCCGTCACACGGGGGTCTTCCACGAACTCAGCGAGCGGACCCAGGGCTTGTGTGAGACCTCCGGGGAGCCTGGCTGAAAACAGGGTTGGCCAGAGCGGGAGGTCCCAAGTCGTCATGTGGCCAGAGTGACAGATACCTAGGCACCGTGGGGGGCCAGCAGCCTGGTTGTGGACAAAACATCAACACGTGTGTGGCCGCCAGTGTTCTAGACTGGGTCGCATCGGTGCTCGCCACGCGTTTTCCAGGCAACGCGACCCAGATGACAAAGGATAACGATGTCCGAATCGCAAAAAATAGACAGCCTGCTGCACGAGGATCGCCGGTTTCCACCAGACCCTGTGTTTCAAAAGAACGCGATCGCCAGCGCAGAGCTCTATGTTGAAGCCGCATCTGACCGGCTGGGTTTTTGGGCCAAGCAATCGAGGGAATTGGTGCACTGGCACACGCCCTTCACGCAGGTGCTGGATTGGTCTAACCCACCGTTTGCGAAGTGGTTTGCCGATGGCACCCTCAATGTTTCTTATAACTGCCTGGACCGCCATGTGGTCGAGGGCAGAGGCGACCGCGTCGCCCTGCACTTTGAAGGCGAACCAGGCGACCAAGAGTCCATCACCTATGCCCAGTTGACCGACCGAGTGAAGCGAGCGTCGAACCTATTGGCAAGCCTCGGGGTGTCACAGGGAGACCGGGTGATTATTTATTTGCCCATGATTCCCGAGGCCGTGGTGGCGATGCTCGCCGTGGCGAGGCTCGGTGCCATCCACTCGGTGGTCTTTGGAGGATTCAGCGCGGAGAGCCTGCGCGCGCGCATCGATGACGCAGACGCCAGCCTGGTGATCACCGCCGATGGCGGTCATCGCAAAGGCTCGGTTTTTGCTCTCAAGCCAGCGGTTGATCAGGCGCTGGCCGATGGGAAAACCTCTGTTCGAAACGTTCTCGTGGTCAAAAGAGGCGGCAACGACGTTGAGTGGGTCGAGGGTCGGGATCTGTGGTGGCACGAAGAAATCGCGCCCATGTCTGATCAGCACACGGCAGAGGCATTCGAAGCAGAAAACCCGTTGTTTATTTTGTATACGTCTGGCACAACAGGAAAGCCCAAAGGAATTTTGCACACCTCGGGTGGTTACCTCACCCAAGCTGCATTCACGCACAAAAACATTTTTGACCTGCACCCAGAAACCGATGTCTACTGGTGCACCGCCGATGTTGGTTGGATTACCGGTCACTCCTATGTTGTCTATGGCCCCTTAGCGAATGGTGCAACACAGGTCATCTACGAAGGAACACCCGACACGCCTCACGCTGGCCGGTGGTGGGAGATCATCGAAAAATACGGGGTCACCATCTTCTACACAGCACCCACGGCTATTCGCACCTTCATGAAACTTGGTCGTGAAATTCCGCAGAAGTTTGACCTGACCAGCCTTCGGGTATTGGGATCAGTGGGTGAACCCATTAACCCCGAGGCGTGGATGTGGTACCGGGAAGTCATTGGGAGCGGCACAACTCCGATTGTTGACACCTGGTGGCAAACAGAAACCGGCGCCATCATGATTAGCGCTCTTCCCGGTGTGACCACCACAAAGCCAGGAAGCGCCCAGGTCCCCCTACCCGGCATATCTATTGACGTACTGACCGAAGACGGCAACCACGTCGGTCCAGAGGGCGGAGGGCTCCTGGTGGTCACCGAACCGTGGCCCTCGATGCTGCGCGGTATCTGGGGTGACGAAGAGCGCTTCAAAGAAACATATTGGTCTCAGTTCGGCGATCGTTACTTCGCCGGCGACGGAGCCCATCTCGACAAAGACAATGATGTGTGGTTGCTCGGCCGAGTCGATGACGTGATGAACATTTCTGGTCACCGGCTCTCCACAATGGAGATCGAATCAGCATTGGTTGCCCACCCCATGACGGCCGAAGCCGCCGTGGTCGGGGCAAGCGATGACACTACCGGTCAAGCGATCGTGGCCTTTGTTATTTTGAAGTCCCGGTTTGTGGGCGCCCTCAGCGACGAGGATGTCACGAAGCAATTGCGTGAGTGGGTTGCACAGCAGATCGGAGCCATCGCAAAGCCCCGCACAATTTATGTGGTGGCGGAGCTGCCTAAAACCCGATCAGGCAAAATCATGCGGCGCCTTCTGCGAGACATCGCAGAAGGGCGAGAAATCGGTGACACCACCACGTTGATGGACACGACAGTCATTCGCACCATCAACATGGCGGTTAACGACTAGGGCCAAACTCCAGAATCAACTCGACCTCGACCGGAGCGTCCAGAGGCAAAACAGCGACACCGACGGCTGCTCTTGCGTGCTGACCTACGTCTCCAAAGATTTCCCCGAGCAACTCCGAGGCTCCGTTAAGGACCTGGGGTTGACCAATGAAGTCCGGGGTTGACGCCACAAAACCATTAACCTTCACCACTCGCGTGATGCGCTCGAGTGACCCCAAGACGCTCTGCGCTGCAGCGAGTGCGTTCAGCACGCAAATTCTGGCAAGTTCAGCACCCTCTGAGGCTGACACTTCGGCGCCCACCTTTCCGGTTTTCACGAGGGCACCATCCACAAAAGGAAGCTGGCCGGCGGTGAACAACAGATTTCCGGTGGTCATCGCTGGAACATAGGCAGCCACAGGTTTTGCTACCGCAGGGATAGTGATTCCAAGTTCTGAAAGTCGGGCAGTGATGTGTCCCATTTAGATCTCCTGTTTCGGGCGTTTGAAATATGCGACGAGGCCACCTTCTGGTCCCTGCACGATCTGCACCAATTCCCAGCCCTGGTCACCCCAGTTATTCAAGATTGCGGTGGTGTTGTGAATGATCAGTGGAGTGGTGATGTATTCCCAGGTTGTCATGGCATACCCCTTTTCACCATAATCATAGAGAACCATCGCGTACCCTAGTTTTTATGTCTGATTCTTTGAAGAAACGAACTGGCCTCGGCCAGGCGCTCTTGGGCATTACCGGTTTCGGTGCTCTCGCAGGCCTGATGGTCACCGCGATGATCACCCCGGCCCTCGCCGTCACGAGCGTGAGCGCCAACAGCGCCATCGGTGTCTTTGACTCGCTACCCGAATTCATCGAGGTCGGGCAGCAAGCCCAAAGGAACACTCTGTGGGTCTCCAACACGAATAACCCGGCAGATGGCTACACGAAAATTGCCGAGGTGTATTGGCAAGACCGTGAGGAAATTGCTCTCGAGGCCATGTCCCCGCACATCATCAACGCGGCGATTGCCGGTGAAGACCGCAGGTTCTATGAGCACCATGGTGTCGATGTGAACTCAGTGATGCGCGCCGCTCTCGGAAACGTCATCGCCGGCGGTATCGAGAGCGGTGCCTCGACTCTCACTATGCAGCTTGTGAAGAACACCTACATCCAACGCTCGCAGTACTTGCCCACGCCCGAAGAGCAGCAGGCGGCCTACGAAGCGGCCATCAACACTGGTTTTGATCGCAAGCTCAATGAAATGAAGCTCGCGATTGGGTTGGAAAAACAATTCACGAAAGAGGAAATCCTCGCCTCATATTTGAACATCACCGGGTTCGGTGGCAACACCTACGGCGTGCAATCGGCCTCTCAGCGGTACTTCGGTAAGTCAGCAGCAGACCTCAACCCGGCAGAGGCTGCCAGCTTGATGGCTATCGTGCAGTACCCCTCGACGAGGAACCTGGGCAACCCAGAAAACTACGCTGCCAACCAAGCGCGTCGAGATGTAATTTTGGCTGCGATGTACGCCGAGGACTACCTCACCGAAGCTCAATACCAAGAAGCTCTCGCAACACCGGTGAGTGGCTCGTTCATCACCATCTCCCCCCCGTCTGCCGGCTGTTTGGCCGGCCATGAGTACGCCCGCTACTTCTGCGACTATGTGGTGAAGAACGTAGAAAACTTTGAGAGCCTCGGAGCGACTCCTGAAGAGCGCGCTAAGCGCTGGAGAATCGGTGGCCTCGACGTCTACACCACCATGAATCTTTCGCTCCAGACAGTCACCCAGGACCGTGTGTGGGAACTCGTTCCCAATGACGAAGATGCCCTCGAACTCGGCGGAGCGACCACCAGCGTCGAGGTTTCCACAGGTCGCGTCTTGGCCATGGCCCAGAACAAGGTCTTCAACGACACCGAAGAGGGCGGCGGAATCACCGCGACTGCCGTTAACTTCAACACAGACCGCGCCTACGGCGGATCCAGCGGTTTCCAGGTTGGGTCGACCTACAAGATTTTTGCTCTCATCGCGTGGTTGCAACGAGGGTTCGGACTCAATGAGGTCGTCGATGCATCACGCATGGAACTTGATTCCGCCGCCTTCCTCGACACATGTGGTGACGGTGGCGGCCCCTGGGTTGGCCCGTGGGAATTTAGGAACTCCGGAAATCTAGAGATCCCCACGGCAACAGTCTTTGATGCCACGGTTCGCTCCATTAACTCCGCCTTTGCCTCCATGGCTGAACAGCTGGACCAGTGTGAAATTCGGTTCTCAGCTGAAGCACTCGGAGTCCACCGAGCTGATCGAGGAATTGTGCAAACCAACCCAGCGGCAGTGCTGGGCACCAACGAAATTGCTCCTTTGACGATGGCTACCGCCTTCGCCGGAATAGCAGGCGGTGGAGTGGTCTGTGAACCCATCATCGTCGACAAGTTTGTGACCGCCGAGGGAACGACCATTCCCGGTCAAGAACCAAACTGTCGCCAGGGAATTACCCCCGATGTCGCAGCTGCCACCGCCGCCCCGATGCGGTCCGTCATCACCGGGGGCACCGGATCGAGAGCTAACCCAGGTGGAGAAGTACCTGTGATTGGTAAGACCGGAACAACGGACGCTCAGATTCAAACCTGGATGGTCGGGGCGAGCACCAAAGTTGCCACTGCCGTGTGGGTCGGAAACATCAAAGGTGACTACCGGATGGCCCGATACCGAAACGGCACCGTTCTCCGGCACGATATATGGCGGGTTGTGATGCAGACCGCTAACGAGCAATACGGAGGCGATGCGTTCCCCGATGCACCCGAGCGCCTATTGCAGGGAAGTGGCGTTTCCGTGCCCGACATCACTGGTCTCAGTGTCGACGAGGCAACGGTTCTGCTCGAAAGCCTTGGTCTTCGCCTAGAAGCCCTCGAGGGTATGGGCGGACAGAGAATCTCCGCATTCCTTCCAGCAGCAGGAACCTATCTGGCTCGAGGAATGATCATCCGTGTCAGCGCGACCGGTGGTGGCGGAGGCGAAGAGCCTCGGGTCGACATCGTGATGCCCGACCTCGTCGGGCTCTCGGTGGCAGCAGCGTATGAGCGTCTCGCCGCGATCGGCCAAACCGGGTGGCGCGAAGGAGTGTGTGACGGTGGCAGCCCGGGAAGTGACCCCAATGACGGGACGGTGACGAGCCAGAGCGTCGTGGCTGGTGGACTAATGCCGAACTTTAAGGGAGTCAGGGTTGGGGTCGCGTGTGGCGTCGCATCAGCACCAGTGGATGACCAAAACCTAGGTTAATGCCCAGTCCGGTAGCGGTTTTTTTGGCGGCAGCGGGCGCCGGAGCTGTCGGTTTGGCTGCCTACGGTGCCGTGGTAGAGCGCAACAACTTTCGATTACGCCACGAGAGTGTGCCGATTCTTGACCCCGGCAGTGACCCCATTAACATTCTGCATCTCAGCGATATCCACATGGCTCCCTGGTTGAGTAGCACCGCCAACTGGGTCCGATCACTCGCAGACACCACACCGGACCTGGTGGTGGGGACCGGTGATTTTCTTGGCCACCCTGAGGGACTAGCTGCTCTTAGTCAGGCTCTCGAGCCGTTTCACGGGATTCCCGGTGTTGTTACCCACGGATCCAACGACCGAGTGGCGCCGAGTTTCAAGAACCCCTTTGGCTACCTGATCAAACCGTCCAGCCCGGAGGGGCGGGAGGGAGTTCCGATGAACTTTGAGGGTCTTCTGGCTCTCTATGCCGACCTAGGTTGGCACGACATTGATAACGACGCGATTCGCATGACCATCAAGGGCTCAACACTCGACCTCGTGGGAGTGGGGGACGCCCATTACCAACTCGATCGCCTCGAGGAACTTCCAGGACGCGTGGAGCGGCTGAAAGAGGCAGACGATGAGGACTTAGATAGCCCCCACGCATCCATCACAACCATCGGTGTGACACACGCTCCCTATCGCAGAGTGTTAGACGCTCTGGTTACCCAGGGGGTAGAGCTCGTTTTTGCTGGCCACACCCACGGTGGCCAGGTCTGTCTTCCCGGTGGCAAAGCGCTCACCACCAACTGTGACTTGCCTCTCGATCAAGCCTCGGGCCTTGGCACCTGGCGCCATGCGCAGCGGGCCGTATACCTCCAGGTCTCTGCGGGCCTTGGCACCAGTGTGTACGCCCCGATTCGCTTATTTTGTCCGCCAGAAGCGGTCCTGGTCACCCTGGTTGCCAAGGACAGAGAGCACGCCTAAGCCCCGACCATCGACGCTTCGAGAACTAACTAAAGTCAGAATCAGGTCCCGATATTTCGGTGGCTTCTCCAGGAGGTTGGTAACCACTCGCGAGGCGGCCGCCGCTCTCTTCGAGGTAGCACTGGCCACACAATGATTCGTAACTGACATCGGCACCGTCGATGGCCACCTGGGCGCCATCAAAGACGAAGGCGCCGTTAACTTTTCTTGCGTTGAAAACTGCCTTGCGGCCACAGCGGCAGATGGTCTTCAGCTCCTCCAAGGAGTGCGCAATTTCTAGCAAACGCCTCGAACCCGGAAACGCCACCGTCTGAAAGTCGGTCCTAATGCCATAGGCCAGGACCGGAATGTCACGCTTCATCGCGATGATAAACACATCATCAACCTGTCGTGGGGTAAGGAATTGAGATTCATCAACCAGCACACACGCCACTGCCCGGCCGGTCTCACGCATCACTCGATCAGCCTCAATGTCGATCAAGGTGACCACATCGGTGGCCGGCCCAATGACGAGATCGACCTCCCGAGATACGCCCAACCGCGACACAATCATCCGATCACCCTTGGTGTCGACCATGGGTTTTGCGAGGATGACTTTCTGGCCGCGTTCTTCGTAGTTGTGTGCAGCCTGCAGGAGAGCTGTCGACTTACCCGAGTTCATCGCTCCGTAGCGAAAATACAACTTAGCCATGGTGAGTAACGCTCCTTGTCGCAATATCGACCACGTTGGAGAGTAACAGCGCTCTGGTCATGGGCCCCACCCCACCGGGATTTGGCGACACATGCCCCGCCACCTCCCACACACCAGGGTGCACATCTCCCAGCACCGCATTCGTGGCCTCATCGCGGCTGACCCCGACATCGAGGACAATCGCTCCGGGTTTCACCGTGTCCTTCGTCACAATTCCTGCCACACCAGCGGCCGCCACAATCACATCGGCCTGGGCCATGATGGCCGCCAGGTTCTCTGTTTTTGTGTGGGTGAGGGTAACCGTTGCATCCAACCCTCGACGGGTAAGCAGCAAACCAATGGATCTCCCCACCGTGACGCCTCGACCGAGCACAACGACGTGTTTTCCAGCAAAGGACAGCCCGTGTCGGTGCACTAATTCGATGATGCCCTGGGGTGTGCACGGCAGCGGGAAATCAATCTCACCCGCGACCCGGTTGACTAACCGGCCAAGATTCATCGGGTGTAAACCATCGGCATCTTTCATCGGGTCTACCCGCTCCAAGACCGCATCGGTATCTATGTGCGGCGGTAGCGGCAACTGCACGATGTATCCGGTGACGGTGTCATCGGCATTGAAGCTATCAATGGCGTCAAAAACGTCAGATTGACTCGCGTCAGCTGGGAGGTCAATCCGATGGGAGGTAATGCCCACCTCGGCACAGTCTTTATGTTTTCCCGCCACGTACCACTGGGAACCAGGATCATCTCCCACCAAAATGGTGCCAAGACCAGGAGTTATGCCGTGCAGAGCTAGCTGCGCAACCCGGGTGGCCAGGTCTTCCTTAATAGCGTGGGCGGTGCTCACACCGTCTAGCGTTGTTGCGACCACGAAACCCCTACCGTCTAACCCAGGTTGGGGTAGAGCGGCCACTGCTCGGTCAAAGCACGAACGCGACCAGACAATTCCGTCACATCCGGGTTTGGCATCAAAGTGTGCGCAATGATGTCAGCGACTTCGGCGAACTCTGTGTCTCCAAAACCACGGGTAGCGAGCGCGGGGGTTCCAATTCGAACGCCCGAGGTCACCATCGGTGGCCTGGGGTCAAAGGGAACAGCGTTTCGGTTTACCGTAATGCCGACCGTGTGCAGCAGGTCTTCGGCCTGTTGGCCATCAGTGGGTGAGTTCCGCAGATCGACCAAAGCGAGGTGAACATCGGTTCCCCCGGTCAAGACATCAACGCCCGCTGCTTGAGCATCCGCTTGGGTCAAACGAGAGGTCAGTGCTTGAGCGCCCCGAATGGTGCGTTCCTGGCGTTCCTTGAAGGCTGGCTCCATGGCCAGTTTGAAGGCAATCGCTTTCGCTGCAATGACGTGCATCAACGGACCACCCTGCTGTCCAGGGAACACGGCCGAATTCAGTTTCTTTGCGAGGCCTTCATCCCGGCTCATGATCAAACCGGAGCGTGGTCCACCGAGCGTCTTGTGCACAGTGGTGGAGACCACATCGGCATACGGAACCGGCGATGGGTGAACTCCCGCGGCCACCAGACCGGCAAAGTGAGCCATGTCTACCCACAACCGAGCACCCACCTCGTCAGCGATCTCCCGGAATGCCGCAAAATCTAAATGCCTCGAGTAGGCCGACCATCCCGCAATCAGGACGGTGGGCTTGTGCTCTTTAGCAAGGTCCCGGACCTTGTCCATGTCAACCAAGAACGTGGTGGGGTCCACTCCATAGAAGGTCGGGTTGTAGACCTTCCCCGAGAAGTTCAACTTCATACCGTGGGTCAGGTGACCGCCGTGGGCGAGCTCCAGGCCCAAAATTGTGTCTCCAGGGGCGGCCAATGCGTGCAAAACAGCAGCGCTAGCCTGGGCGCCCGAGTGTGGCTGAACGTTTGCGTACGCGGCACCAAACAACTCCTTGGCACGGTCGATGGCGAGGTTTTCTGCGACATCAACGAATTCACACCCGCCGTAATACCGTTTTCCGGGGTAGCCCTCGGCGTATTTGTTGGTGAGGACGCTGCCCTGGGCTTCGAGAATGGCTTGGGGAACAAAGTTTTCGCTGGCGATCATTTCCAGGGTGTGCCGCTGGCGATTGAGTTCGTTTTCGAGAACGGCGTGAATGTCTGGATCAATCTCGGCCAAGCTCTGGCTCATGAAATCGGTAGCGCTGGTAGTGGTCGGGTTCATCGGATTCTCCCTTTAGTGCACGGTGGATGGTGTGGTCGTGTTGGCCCAGGCGCTCGGCCAACACACTGCGCTCCCCGATGGTGTTCCATCTGTACGCCAGTCGCGTGTTACCAGTCTATCTCTGGGTTCGCCCAGGGTCCTGATAGAACAAGCAACAACCTAGGCTGGAGGAATGAAACCGTCGTCCGCACACGTCATTCTCACCATCGTGTGTCAGGACCAGCCCGGTATCGTGCACGCGCTGAGCGGCGCAATCGTGGCAACCGGCGGCAACATCACCGAATCCCAACAGTTTTCAAGTGACGACACCGGTCGCTTTTTTATGCGTTTGCAGGTGGAAACAAAAGCCTCGCTCGATGACCTCAACGCGGCCCTCCGGCCCATCGCAAAAAAATACGAGATGGTCTTAGACATCAACACGGTTGGCCGGCCGCTTCGAACCCTCATCCTTGCCTCCACGGCCGTCCACTGCGTCACAGACCTGCTTGTGCGCCAGAGGACCGGCCACCTCAACATCACCATTCCGGCAATCCTTTCCAATCACGACACGGTTGCTCCCATCGCTGATTTTTATGGGGTCCCCTTCGAGGCCCAGCCGATTACCTCTGTGGCAGACAAAGAGGCTTTTGAGGGTCACCTGCTCGCCTTGGTGGCCACGCACGATATTGAACTGGTCGTGCTCGCACGATTCATGCAGGTGCTTTCTCCCAGGGTGTGTGAGGCGCTCGCTGGTCGCATTATTAATATTCACCACTCCTTCTTGCCCGGCTTTAGAGGGGCAAACCCCTATCGGCAAGCGCACCAGCGCGGTGTGAAACTGATCGGTGCAACGGCGCACTTCGTCACCACTGACCTCGATGAGGGACCCATCATCGAACAAAACGTGGTGCGGGTGGATCACTCACCATCCCCTCAGGAATTGGTGGCAATCGGCCAAGACGAAGAGTCCAGAACCCTCACCCAAGCGGTGCGGTGGTTCGCTGAGCACCGCATTGTGGTCGACGGTATCCGGACAATTATCTTCAAATAGCAGGAAATATCCAGGTAAAGAGCGGCGATATGCGCCACCATAGAGACACTGTTCACACCCAAGGGGGCACTATGACCACGAGACCACACCCCATCGTGATGACCTCCCTTGGCCTTCTAGGCCTCACCCCTGTGCTCACGGGGTGTGCAACCGCTGCCGAACCAACTCAGCTGGATATGCAGGACCAGACCACAGCTACCGAAGAAGCAACAGTCCCGGTTCCCGAGGACGCAGCTATCGAGGTTGTCGCCGGGGACTACGCAGACGGGAACTATGTCGCCGAGGGTGGTTACCAATCCCCAAACGGTTCAGAAACTATTGAGGTGTCCCTCACACTCGCTGGCGGTGTCGTCACGGCTGTTGAGGTCACCCCCCAGGGTTCAGGGACAAGCCAGCGTTACCAAGGCCAGTTCGCCGGCGGCGTCGGTGCGGAAACCATCGGCAAACCCATCGACGAGATTGATGTCGCCCGGATTGCTGGTTCCTCGTTGACCAGCGGTGGATTCCGCGAAGCCCTCGCCACCATCAAGGCGGATGCCTCCCGCTAAGGACTCTCCTTCCTCGCACTCCTTTGATGCCATTGGAACTGCGTGGGAGATTCGCAGTGCTACAGCACTGGAATCATCGGTTCTTGAAGAGGTTGCAGGCCTCATCGACGCCTTCGATCACACCTGGTCTAGGTTTCGAGATGATTCCTTGGTTTCAGACATCGCGCGCACCTCAGGAGAGTACCCACTGCCCCCCGAGGCCGGTCCACTGTTTGATTTTTACCGATCTCTCTATGACATAAGCACCGGTCGAATCACCCCGTTGGTTGGCCGCGCACTAGAGGCACTGGGATATGACCGGACCTACTCACTGCAACCCGAGCCTGGTCCCGCGCCCAGGATTCCCTCCTGGGACGAAGCTTTTAGTTTCAAAGACGGAATCCTGAGCGCCCCCAAGCCTGTTCTCTTAGATATCGGCGCCGCAGGAAAAGGCCTCTTGGTTGACATGGTGCTTATGCACCTGGTGCGTCGTGGTCACGATCGTGTTGTGGTTGACGCCAGCGGAGACCTACGCCGGTGTGACGCTCCGGGTTCGCTCGAGCGAGTGGGCCTTGAAAACCCCCTCAATCCCACCTTGGCAATCGGTGTTGCAGAAATTGGCTCTGAAGCTCTGGGCGCATCTGGGGTTACCAAGAGAACCTGGGCCACAGGAATCCACCATGTGCTGGATGGGGTGACAGGGTTACCCACGAGAGGTGTCCTCGCCAGTTGGGTGGTTGCCCCCAACGCGATGGTGGCCGATGGGATTGCCACGGCGTTACTGATTATGGACCCCGCGCCTTTTGCTGAGACGTATGACATCCAATGGGTCACCATGGCGGAGAATGGCAGTGTGAGACACTCAGATGGCTTCCGCGGAGAGATCTTCTCGTGATCACCGGGGTCAGTATGTATCGCCTCATCACCATCAGCCTGTTGGGGCTTTTGGTGCTCTCACTCGTTTTTGCTGCACTCGGGCTCATTGGCTACAGCCCATGGGGAATAGCGGTGACTGCTGTGCTCGGCGTGGGTTCAACTGTGTTGAGCACCCTGATGGCGGCCCAGACAATGAAATCCCTGGCTCACGTCGAGTCCAGCATCATCACCGGACTCTTGATCGCATGTATCGTGCCACCGACCCTGGAACCCAGAGACCTGATCGGAGTTTCAGTCGCTGGTGCGATTGCCGGCTTCTCCAAGTATTTCCTGGTCTATCGCCAGCGACACGTGCTGAACCCAGCCGCAACCGGGGTGACAATTGCAGGCCTGTTTGGTCTGACCGCAGGGTTCTGGTGGATTGCAAACCCGCCGCTCACTCCTTTCATACTCGCAGCTGGCGTGATTATTGCCTGGAGATCAGGAACACTCATGGTGGCTCTGAGCGGTCTGGGAGTGGGAGTCGGGGCCTTGTTGATTCGCCTGGTGGGCTCAGGGGAGCCGCTTGGACCAAGTGTCTACCTCGTGCTCACGTCGTATCCGATCGTGTTCCTCGCTTTGTTTATGCTCACCGAACCATTGACCGTTCCAGCACGGCAGTGGACCAGGCTCGTGGTTGCCACCGTTGTGGGGTTGGCGGTAGCCCTCCCCTGGTCGCTCACTCTCGGCGGATTCAGCCTGAGCAGCTCCCCCGAGCTTGCATTGCTGCTGGGAAACCTTGTCGCCTTCGGGGTGGTTGTGGGCACCAGGGCAACACGGTCCACCGCGGTCTCACTGAAGGCCTCAGAGACGTTTGGCGACCGAGGATTGTTGCTGCATTTTGCCCTGAAGCGACCGCTGTCGATCCAGGCAGGCCAGTGGGTCGAGTTGCATCTGCCGCACCGATTAGGAGATCGTCGGGGTCAGCGGCGTATTTTTAGTATTGCCTCGGCCCCCAGTAAGGCTCTCGGATCAGAGCCGATGCTCTCCATCGGGACCACCCTTGCCGATCCCGGGAGTAGCTTCAAACACGCTTTGGCAATGGCCCCGATGGGCTCCGCCGCCAGAATTACCACCGTGGGCGGAGACTTTCTCTTGCCCTCGGATCCCGCCAAACCCCTGCTCTTCGTCGCGGGAGGAATCGGCATCACACCCTTTATTTCTCAACTCGAAGAACTAGTCCACACGGGCAACACCCGAGATATTGTTCTGATCGAGGTGAGGTCTTCCAGGATGGCCCATGGCTGGGATGAGCTCATTCACCAGGCATCGGTGAACCACATCGTGGTGGAGCGGGCAGGGCTTGAGGCAACGCTTGACCGAGATGACCTCGATATCGCCAAGCGGGCCTGTTTTGTTTCAGGGTCACCGGGATTCGTGAAGACGGTGTCTGGCGCACTTCGTCACCACGGCGTCCGGCGAGTTCACACCGACAGTTTCATCGGCTACTAGCCGCGCACAGCCCGCAGGGCGCCCAGAATTGCGACTAAGTCGACAACCTCTTGGAGGAGCGCGCCCACTACGGCGGGGAGAAAACCAAAAGCCGCGAGAGTCATCAGGCCAACGCTGATGATGATGCCGAGCCAAATGCTCTCGAGAGCAATCCGAATTGTGCGCTGGCCGATATCCACAGCGCGCGCTGCTCGCTCTAAGTCATCGAGCAACACCACCACGTCCGCGGACTCACTGGCAGCAGTGGAGCCTCGTGCGCCCATGGCAACCCCAACATCAGCCACCGCAAGAACGGGGGCATCATTCACACCATCGCCGACCATCATGACGACGCGAGGTGTCAGGTTTTTGACCAGGGTGACTTTGTCCTCGGGGAGACACTCGGCGTGTATTTCGCTAAGCCCCAGCTCATCTGCGATGTGCCGGGCTGTGTCTTCAACATCACCAGTGATCATCACCGTTCGTTCGATACCCAATTCACCCAAGCGCTTCAGTGTGTGCGCCGCCTCGTTTCGCACTGTGTCTCGCACCACAATGGACCCATAAAACTCCCCGTCAATAGCCACATAAATACAAGCTTCGCCCGGGTCTAGTGATCGCCTGACCACCTTGGTTGCGTGCTGTTCAACGAAACTCGGTTTTCCGACAAAAACCATGCGCCCGTCAATGTCTGCTTCGACCCCGTGGGTTGCCACCTCACGCGCACTGCGTGCTTCCAGCAGTGCCAGCCCCCTCGACACAGCAGCGTCGCGCAGCGCCGCTGCGAGAACGTGGGTGGAGTACTGCTCCGTGGAACCAACGATCTGGAGCAGTTCGTCCTTCGTAACAGATGCTTGTGCTGGGTGTATCGAAACAACTTCTGGATGGCCGTAGGTGAGTGTCCCAGTCTTATCAAAAGCAACTGTCTTCACGCGGGCGAGGCGCTCTAGGGTTCCGGCGTCCTTGATCACAATGCCGGCTTTGGCGGCCCTGGACATTCCCCCCATGAACGCAACGGGTGCTGCGATGAGCAGGGGGCAGGGCGTTGCAACGACCAAAACCTCGGCAAAGCGAACCGGGTCACCGCTCGCCCACCAAGCAATACCGGCGATCGTGTAGGCCAGCAGGGTGAACGGCAGGGCATACCGATCAGCCAAGCGAACCATGGGTGCCTTGGATCCGGCGGCTTCACGGACGAGGCGAACAATTCTTTGATACTGACTGTTTTCCGCGGTAGCGACTGCTTCGATTTCCACAGCCCTTGCACCATTGACAGAACCGCTCAGCACCGATTCGCCGCTCACTCGGTCGACCGGCATGCTCTCCCCGGTCAGGGAGGACTCATCAAATTGCGCGCTGTCAGACAACAAGCGTCCATCAACCGGAACAATCTCAGCTGGGCGAACCAGCAGACGGTTCCCCACGGCGACATCGCTCGCCGGGACATCAACAATCACTGAACCCGCACCAACCAGGTGAGCCTGCTGAGGTGTCCGATCCAACAACGAGGTCAGCTCACGCTCTGCGCGACCTGCGGCGGCATCTTCGAGGGCTTCCCCACCGGTCAACATGATGACAATGATCAGGCTCGCCCAAAATTCCCCGACAGCCACAGTGGCAACGATCGCCGTGACGGCCAGAAGATCTAATCCGAGATGGCCACCCACCAAGGACCGCACCATGGCGTAGCCCTCTTTGACGGCAATGACAAGCGCAAATCCAGAGACACCCCAGGCAACGTAGGTATCAAAACCGAGCCACCCCGCTGAGAGGCCGATGGCTCCCACGAGCAGGGACACAAAAAGCCAGGGGTAGGACTGGAGTGAGCGCCGCAGGCGAGACATTCTCCTATTGTGGCCATTCTGTGCTCGCTCGGCTAGCAAGCCAAGGCTTACCTCAGGCGGAAGTGCCTAGGCGCACTGGCACAGCTCTGCTGGGCCAAAGCCTGACAACGCTTCTTCGATGTGCTCTCCACACCCAGTCCATGTCACTTTGCTACACCGGTTGCACCGAACGGGGCTACACACGATAGTTCTCCTTCTCACAGGATTTTCATCTGATGAGCACGAGTATATACCCCCAGGGGTATTTTGACTAACTGGTCAGTCGGGCTTTCAAATTGTTGTCAAGCGCCTCCAAGAAAGCCTCCGTGGTCAGGTATTCCTGCGTCGGACCAACCAGGGACGCAAGATCCTTGGTCATAGCGCCGGACTCTACGGTTGCAACGACGACATCTTCGAGGGTCTGGGCGAAGTCGATCAATTTCTGGTTACCATCGAGCTTTCCGCGGTGCATAAGCCCCCTCGTCCACGCAAAAATCGACGCAATCGGGTTTGTCGAGGTGGGGTTCCCTTTTTGGTGCTCCCGATAGTGCCTGGTGACCGTGCCGTGGGCTGCCTCGGCTTCCACCACCGAGCCATCCGGTGTGGTCAACACGCTCGTCATCAGGCCCAGTGAGCCAAATCCCTGAGCGACAGTGTCGCTCTGGACGTCCCCGTCGTAGTTCTTGGTTGCCCAGACGTAGCCGCCCTCCCACTTCAAGGCTGAGGCCACCATGTCATCGATTAACCGGTGCTCATAGGTGATTCCAGCTGCTTCAAACTTGTCCTGGAACTCGTTTTCGAAAATTTCTTGGAAGAGGTCCTTGAATCGACCGTCATAGGCCTTCAAAATGGTGTTCTTTGTGGAGAGATAGACAGGGTACTTGCGGTTTAAGCCATAGTTCAACGAAGCCCTGGCAAAGTCTCTAATCGAAGCATCGAGGTTATACATGGCCATCGCAACGCCACCACCCGGAGCATCAAAGACCTCAAAACTTTGTGGCTCACCACCATCTTTGGGCTGGAAGCTGATGGTCAAGGTCCCGGGACCGTCAAACACAAAGTCGGTTGCTCGGTACTGGTCTCCAAACGCGTGACGGCCGATAATAATCGGCTTGTTCCAACCCGGAACAAGCCTCGGAATGTTGGAAATGATGATGGGCTCGCGGAAGATTACGCCACCGAGGATGTTGCGGATAGTTCCGTTGGGGCTTCGCCACATCTTTTTCAGGCCGAACTCTTTCACCCTGCCCTCATCCGGGGTGATGGTGGCACACTTCACGCCAACGCCGTGCTTATTGATGGCGTGGGCTGCGTCGATGGTGATTTGGTCTTCGGTCTCATCGCGCTTTTCGATGCTGAGATCGTAATACTCAAGCGTGAGGTCGAGGTAGGGGTGAATCAGGCGGTCCTTGATGGCCTGCCAGATGATGCGCGTCATTTCGTCGCCATCGAGCTCTACGACAACGCCCTCAACCTTGATTTTCTCCACAAGAACTTCCTTTCCAACGGCTCGATGGTCGAAACCGGGATAAGTGTAGCGAGGATTTCCCCCTAAGTATCTTTACATAAAGATACCTTTCCATTGTCGCTCTCCACCCCCTAGCCTGGGGCTATGGATGATTTACGGCTCGAGGAACTTTCTGCAGACACCGCTCTCCAAGCGAACTCTCTGGAATTGAGGCCTGGCCAGGAACAATTCATCACGCCGATCACCTATGAACATGCCGACTCCACCATCGACCACACCAACACCTGGAGCCGGGTCGTTGTTAAGGGAAACGAGGTCGTCGGTTTCATTCGAGCACACTTCGATGCCGAAAACCCGCACGAAGAGCTTCGGTGCTGTGTGTGGAGGGTGAATGTTTCCGCCACCGCCCAGGGTCAAGGTGTCGGCCGTTTCGCCATTGATGCGGTCCGCCACGAGGCGGCATCGCGAGGATTTAACCTCCTTACTGTTGCGTGGGAATCCGGCGACAAAGGACCTGGGGAGTTCTTCCACCGCCTGGGTTTCGAAGACACCGGTATCACCGAATACGGCGACATGGTCGGGTCTCTCACCCTGGATTAGTGAAAAAAGTGCCGCTCGCCGGTAAACAACATGGCGATTCCGCCACCCTCTGCGGCGGCAATCACCTCGTCGTCTCGCACGGATCCCCCCGGCTGCACCACAGCGGTAACACCCGCGTCAATGAGGACCTGAAGCCCATCGGCAAAGGGGAAAAAAGCATCTGAGGCCGCAACACTTCCAGCCGCCCGCGCTCCCGCTCGAGACACCGCGAGGTGACAGGAGTCCACCCGGTTCACCTGGCCCATACCTATTCCGACGCTCGCAGTTCCCTGGGCTAACAAAATTGCGTTGGACTTGACACTCCGAACCGCCCGCCAGGCAAAGGCGAGGGATGCCATCAACTCGGGTCCCGGCATGTCGCCCGCCACCAGTTTCCAAGACGACATTTCGGCAAAATGACGATCAGCGTCCTGCACTAGAAAACCGCCGGAAATATGTCTCCACTCTGTTGACTCCAGGGCAAAATCTGAGGGCAGCTGCACAACGCGGAGATTCGCTTTGGCGTGGAACACGTCCAGTGCCTCAGGGGAGAACCCAGGCGCAATCACGACCTCGGTAAAGATGTCGATGATCGACGTCGCTGTTTCTGTATCAATGGCGCGATTGCTCGCAATCACACCCCCAAAAGCGGACACTGGATCACACGCGTGGGCTGCCTGATGGGCCTCGTGAACACTGCTCGCAGTCGCGATCCCACACGGGTTCTGGTGTTTGATGATTGCGACTGCCGGATCGCTGTGGTCATAGGCTGCTCGGATGGCCGCGTCTGCATCCAGGTAGTTGTTATAGGACATCTCTTTGCCCTGAATAATCCGGGCACCCGCGAGACCAGGCGCACCACCGGTCTTGTGATAGACAGACGCACTCTGGTGTGAATTCTCCCCGTAGCGCAGTGTGGCCTGACGGGAGCCCTGCGAGCTCGCCCACTGGTCACCGCTGAACCATGACGCAACGGCTGCGTCGTATTCGGCGGTGTGCCGGTAAGCAGCCGCAGCCCACTCACGCCTCTGCTCCAGGGTTGTTCCACCGTCTGCCAATGAGTCAATTAGGTCCGGATAGCGCTCGGGGCTAACCACTATGGCGACGTGGGCAAAATTCTTAGCCGCCGCCCGCACCATTGCGGGCCCACCAATATCTATCTGTTCGATAACGTCGTTATCCCCAGCACCTGAGGCAACCGTCTGGACGAAGGGATACAGATTCACCACAACCCAGTTGATAGGCTCAATCCCCAGATCCTGCAGTTGCTGAACGTGATCGTCCTTCCCCAAATCAGCGAGGATGCCGCCGTGAATAGAGGGGTGCAGTGTCTTGACTCGTCCATCAAGAGCCTCCTTGAACCCCGTGACGCTAGAGACGTCACGGACATTAATGCCGGCATCTCTGAGGGTGGTAGCGGTGGAACCGGTGGAGACAATCTCAACCCCGGCAGCACGAAGCGCGCTGCCCAATTCGACCAGGCCTGTCTTATCGCTCACAGAAATCAAAACTCGGCGGGGCATGGTGCGCTTGGTGGTCACGATGAGTGATCTCCTTCAGGGCCAGATTGGGCAACACAATCGGCAAGAACCTGCACGAGCATGCGCCTCTCGACACTCTTAATTCTCTCGTGCAGAGACGCTTCGGTGTCTCCTGGGAGGATCTCGACCCTCTCCTGAGCGAGGATCGGGCCAGAGTCCACTCCTTCATCCACCAGGATGACCGAGGCGCCCGTTTGGGTGACGCCCGCACCAAGCGCATCCCTCACACCATGGGCTCCGGGAAACTCGGGCAAATACGCGGGGTGAGTGTTGATAATTCGCTGGCTGAAACGCCCCACCACTGTGGGAGGCAATAGCTTCATAAAGCCGCTCAAAACTATCCAATCGGGATTCCACTGAGCGATCTGGTCGCCAAGCGCTATCCCCCATGCCTCTCTGGTGGAGAACTCTGATGGTTCAACCACAAAGGTAGGAATGTTCCGCGTACTTGCATGGGCGAGCCCGGCAGCGTTAGAGTCTGCCCCCACAGCAACTACTTGGGCGTCAATGCCCGATGAGGGCAGGGTTGCAAGGAGTGCGTCAAGGTTGCTGCCGCCACCCGAAATAAGCACCACAAGCCTCGCTACCACGCCCCCAGCCTATCGACCCTGGCCAACGCGGCTTCGGGCCAGAGAGCCAGCGAGAAGACCTATAAAAACGCCCACGCCTGCTTCAAGCCCCCACCACAACGCAACCGACCCTGCTTCTGGTCCGAGCACAGAAAAACGCCCGGGCCCCATCTGACCTGACACGAGTTCCGCTAAAAACGCCCCAGCCCCCGCCACAATCAGCCCAGCCAATATCGCGGTACAGAAGATCCGGGTGATGGGTTGTGCAAAGAACCCGGTTGTCGCAATATCGCTCCACAGTGACTCACGATCAGACACCACCCGAGAGCGAATCAAGAGTCCCGCAACGAAGGCAATGATGACGGGAATAACAACAATCACAATTCCCATAGCTGGAGGATCCGTGGGAATGATTCCTAGAATCGGCAACGCGGGAACGGTTTGAAGCTGGGTTCCGAGCGGCGACACAATCGCACCCGACCCCAAACTAAACCCTGGCCCCACCACAAAAGTTACCGCCCAAATGATGATCGTGGGCAATAGCGCAAGCTGTGCCACAGACAATGCGATGATTCCAAACATTCCCGGTTGCAAAGCCTCATACAAGCTAATCACCGTGGAAAAAGAACCGACCAACAGAACTGCGACGAGCAACGCTGCCAGTGACAGAACGGCAAAGACTGACCCCAAACCTGCAGCAAAACCAGCTCGGACAACACCAAAAATCTGATCGGGTAGTTTTTTCCGCAGAATCTCTCGCCCCGTTGCGTCCGGGCCCACCCACGTTGCGATAACTAAACCGGCCGCTAAGAACAACGCTGGTCGAACCAGCGCATCGATGAGCTGAATTTCAACCACCTGGACCGGAGCAAAAAAGACCAATACGAAGGTGACGCCTACCATGGTTGCAATGGCGAGGGTCCACACCATGAGCGGATAGCGCACGGTCGACTCGCGCCGCCCTATCCGGTAACCCCACAACACGCTGAGCAGTCCAATCCCCAACAGCGCAACATCCACGGTGAACTCCCGACTGAGCGAACCAAGCGCGAGGGAATCCGCCAGTTCTGGGGGGAGCGAAAAGAGCAGAGGAACCCCGTGACCCAACAACCACAGGTCGAGCGACGCAACCCAGGACAACAAGAGGTCCGTGGAAAAACCGTCGTCAAAGGCCCAAATCAGGGTCAACGGCGCAAAGAAAAAACCAAGCCCCAAGCCCATCAAGACAACGACGTCGAGCACTGTCGCCAGCGCAACTATTCGGGCATTCATGGCGTGATGAGCCTATCGCTGACCCTTGTCCTGGCCGGGGTGCGACCTACAGCGCGCTGATAATCTCTCGCATCAACTGCGCCGTTGCGCTCGGGGTCTTGCCCACCGTGACACCGGCAGCTTCAAGAGCTTTTTGCTTTGCTTCCGCGGTTCCAGCGGACCCCGAAACAATGGCACCAGCGTGGCCCATTGTCTTGCCTTCGGGTGCGGTGAAACCAGCGACATAACCCACCACAGGCTTGGTCACGTGAGCCTTGATGAAGTCGGCTGCGCGCTCCTCAGCGTCACCACCGATTTCACCGATCATCACAATCGCCTTAGTCTCCGGGTCGTTCTCAAAAGCTTCCAGAGCATCAATGTGGGTGGTCCCCACAATCGGGTCTCCACCAATACCAATGGCAGTGGAGAAGCCGATATCGCGCAGCTCAAACATCATTTGATAGGTCAGGGTTCCCGACTTCGACACCAAGCCGATGGGGCCTTTGCCGGTGATGGTTGCGGGTGTGATGCCCGCAAGCGCCTCACCCGGTGTGATGATGCCCGGGCAGTTGGGGCCAATAATTCGGGTCTTGCCAACCTTCTGGGCGTGCGCCCACAGCTCAGCGGTGTCCTGCACAGGAATTCCCTCGGTGATGATCACCAGGAGTGGAATGTGTGCGTCAATGGCTTCGAGAGCAGCATCTTTGGCAAAAGCGGGTGGAACAAAAGCTACCGACACTGTTGCGCCAGTTTTTTCCATGGCCTCAGCGACCGTCCCAAAAACGGGCAAGGTGAGATCGCCGTGGGTCACTGTCTCGCCTGCTTTGCGGGCGTTGACGCCACCCACAACCTGCGTACCCGCAGCGAGCATCAACGCAGTGTGCTTCGAGCCCTCACCGCCGGTGATGCCCTGAACGATGACCTTGGAGTCTTTGGTGAGAAAAATAGACATTCTGTTTCTATCCCTTACTTCGATGCCAGCTCAGCAGCCATATCGGCTCCCTGATCCATCGTGTCGGCCAGTGTTACCAGAGGGTGAGCAGCAGCCGCAAGAATCTCGCGACCCTTCTCGACGCTGTTGCCATCGAGGCGAACAACCAAAGGTTTCCCAGCCTGATCGCCAATCATTTCCAGCGCCTTGACAATGCCGTTAGCGACAGCGTCACAGGCCGTGATGCCACCAAAGACATTCACAAAGACGCTCTTGACCTGGGGGTCACCCAAAATCACATCGAGACCAGCGGCCATCACGTCAGCTGACGCTCCACCCCCGATGTCGAGGAAGTTGGCGGGCTTGACGCCACCGTGGTTTTCTCCGGCATAGGCGACCACATCGAGTGTTGACATGACCAGACCCGCACCATTACCAATCACACCGACTTCGCCATCGAGCTTCACATAGTTGAGATCGTGCGCCTTGGCCTTCTCCTCGAGAGGATCAGCACTGGCTTTATCAGCGAGTTCCGCGTGATGGGGCTGGCGGAAGCCAGCGTTCTCATCGAGAGTCACTTTTCCATCAAGAGCAATGACCTCTCCGCCTTCAGTCAGCACCAAAGGATTGACTTCCACCAGAGTGGCGTCCTCTGCGGTGAAGACCGTGTAGAGCTTCACAAAGACCGGTGCTACCAGATCCACCAGCTCAGCTGGGAAGTGAGCCGCAACCGCAATATCTTTGGCAACAGCGAGATCGATGCCGACTCCCGGGTCCACGGCAATGCGAGCGAGCGCATCGGGGCGCTCCTCGGCGAGCTGCTCAATGTCCATTCCACCCTCGTAGCTACACAGCACGAGGTAGTTGCGATGAGCGCGGTCGAGCAAAACAGAGAAGTAGAACTCGCGATCAATGGCGGCTCCCGCAGCGACCATCACCCGACGAACCACGTGGCCCTTAATGTCGAGCCCCAAGATTGCTTCTGCAGCAACCCTCGCATCCGCAGGGGTGGGAGCAACCTTCACTCCGCCAGCTTTTCCGCGGCCACCCACCTTCACCTGGGCCTTCACAACGGTGAGCCCACCAATCGTGGCAGCCGCTTTCTCCGCCTCCTCAGGGGTGTCCGCGATCAGGCCTTGCAGAACTGGAACGCCGTGGCGCTCGAACATGTCTCTCGCTTGATACTCGTATAAATCCACGCCTCACAGGTCCTTCCGGTTGGATATCTGGCAGGGAGAGAAGAACAAAAAGTTACAGCCTCACACTCTCGTCATGGGAAGCTAAGAAGCCCCCTTACCCTATCCGGTGAAGAGCGCCCGGTGCACACCAGGGGCTCTCTCAGAGCTTGGTGATGGGGGCGATCTTGATCAACAGGCGCTTGCGGCCCGAGGTATCAAACGAGACCTCAGCGATTCGCTTGGGTCCCTCTCCGGTAACGGCGACAACACTGCCCTCCCCAAAATCATCGTGCGCAATCCGATCTCCAGCAACCAAGCTCAGGTCGCCGTTATCCCGCACGGCAGACGTAACCCGGTTGGCCCATTCGGTGGTTTTCTTCGGCGCGGTGGGGAGAGAATCTCGAATCTCCAAGCCCCGGGAGCGCCCCTGTGTTGAACCCTGCCAGCCGGTGCTTCGCACCGAGGACCCCAGGAGGTGGCCCTGCCCACCCGTCGCCGCCTGGGATTCCCGCCAGGTGATCAAATCTTGTGGAATCTCAGAAAGGAAACGGCTCGGCGTTGCAATGGCGGTGTCGCCAAAGGTGCTCCTGGTCATCGCCAAGGACAGGTGCAACCTCTTTCTCGCTCGGGTGATCCCTACATAGAGCAGGCGTCGCTCCTCTTGCAGACCACCAGGCTCCAGCGCACTCATCCGGTGCGGAAGCAGGTCCTCTTCTATTCCGGTGAGGAACACGGCATCAAACTCAAGCCCCTTAGCGGTGTGCAGTGTCATCAGCGACACTGTTCCAGACGCGTCGTCGAGATCATCCACAGCGGCAACGAGGGACACTTCGGTCAAGAAATCAACCAGTGAGCCATCGGGGTTATTGCGTCCAAACTCTCTCGTGACCGCAACTAGTTCCTGGACGTTTTCTGCCCGGGCTTCATCCTGGGGGTCTCGGCTCGCCTGCAAAAGAGTGAGATACCCGGTCTTGGAAAGGATTGTCTCCACGGTCGCAACCGGAGGGCTTTGGAGCGACACCGCATCGGCGGCGTCCAGTGCCTCGGCCAGGGAGAGCATCGCCTGGGTCACCTTCGGCCCGAGCCCCAACTCTTCGCTTCGGCGAAGGCCTTCTCGAAGAGTAATTCCCTCCCTGTCAGAAAAGCTGACCAGCGCCGTTTCTGTTGCTGGTCCGATTCCGCGCTTCGGAGTGTTCAGAATTCTACGCAGAGCGAGAGAATCGGCTGGGTTAGCGATAGCTATCAAGTAGGCCATCACGTCTTTGATTTCTGCCCGCTCATAGAACTTTGTTCCACCGATAACCCGGTAGGGCAGACCCGAGCGAATCAGAATGTCTTCGAGAGCTCGTGTTTGGGCGTTAGTCCGATAGAAAATTGCCATCTGAGAATAGGGAGTGCCCTCGTGGCTGAGGCCCACAATCTGATCAGCAACAAATTGGGCTTCGTCATGAGCGCTGTATCCGGTGAAGCCGATGATGTCGTCGCCCTGGCCTAGATCCGAAAACAGGTTCTTCGGCTTGCGGTCGAAGTTATTGCCGATGACCGCATTGGCTGCATCGAGAATCTTTTGGCTGGAGCGATAGTTCTGCTCCAGCAAAATGACCTCGGCGCCGGGGAAATCGCGCTCGAATTCGGTGATGTTGCGAATATCGGCACCTCGGAAGGCATAAATCGACTGATCGGAATCTCCCACAACCGTGAGGGATGCCCCCTGGATAGATCCGTCATCCCGTGTCGGAGTCTTTGAGTCTTCTGGCACATGCTGTGGTGGAACATCCCTGGTGAGCTCGCGGATCAAAGAGTATTGAGCGTGGTTAGTGTCTTGGTACTCATCGACGAGGACGTGGCGAAAACGGGCTTGATACCTGGCCGCCACATCGGGAAATGCCCGCAAGAGATAGACGGTTTGACCGATCAGGTCATCAAAATCAAAAGCCTGAGAGCGTTGCAGCTCTCGTTGGTAGCGATCCCACACCGCAATAAACAAAGCATCCGCGGGGTCATGAGAGTCAGAGGTGCGCCGGTAACTATCAACATCGGCTAGCTCGTTTTTCAGCCTCGACATTTTGTTTATCACTGCGCTGTAGGTCAGACCCATGTCATCGGCATCGACCTCTTTGAGAATTCGTTTCACTACAGCGCGCTGGTCGGCCGAGTCGTAGATGGTGAAAGAGGATGAGAATCCAAAACGCTCAGCCTCTTTGCGCAAGATTCGCACACACGCTGAGTGGAATGTGGAAATCCACATTCCCTGGGAAGCCTCACCGACGAGCGATTCAATCCGCTCGCGCATTTCCAAAGCGGCCTTATTGGTAAAGGTGATGGCAAGAATCTGGCTGGGCCATGCCTCGCGGTTTCGCACAAGCAACGCTATGCGCCTGGTCAGCACGCTGGTTTTTCCAGACCCAGCACCGGCAACAATTAACAAACCCGGGCCTCGGAAGGTCACCGCCGCCAGCTGTTGTGGGTTCATTCCCCCAAGGAGCGGGTCGGTTTCGTCTGACATAACTGGCTCAGTCTAAAGCTAGCCACCGATACGTTCGCTAGCCTGGGGGCATGAACACGCCCGAGTCCAGCGGCCCGACAGAGGCCGATCCGCTTCAGGTGGAGCCAGAACGCGGGGAAAACAGCGCAGAGGTCGCTCCCGTGCAGGGTCTCAATGTGATGGCGGTCGTGTCTTTGATCTTGGCTCTGGTTGCAAGCCCGTTTACGATCATTTTTGGTTACATCGCCGTTGGCCAGTCTAGGCGAGCACGCCAGCGTGGGGAGGGTATCGCCTGGGTTGCGATTGGGCTTGGTTGGTTCTGGCTGGTCGCGTGGGTGGTGCTTGGCATCACGCTTGGCACCATTTGGTTTGAGCTCTAGGTAGGGAAACTCCAAGGTATTACCCAGACTTTTTGTTAGAATTGAGCACGCGATTAGTTCCTTTAGGAACCGACACAAGAAGAGGCACACATGTCTAACTCAAACCCGGCATTCTCACGCTCTCTGGTGTTCAACCAGAACCAGGTAGCGACCCCCAGCGTGACCGAGCTTGATGAGCTCTATGGGCGTCCCGCAGCCACCAACGCCGACACAGCTCGGATGAGCTACGAAGACACCATCATGAAGACCCTGATCACCTTCGGTCTTCTGCTCGCTGGTGCACTGGTGGGTTGGGCGTTCCCTATTTTGGCAATCCCCGGCTTCATCGTGGGTCTCGTGTTGGCTATCGTCAACATTTTCAAGAAGCAGCCGTCGCGCGGCTTGATTCTCACCTATGCAGGTTTCCAAGGCCTGTTTGTCGGTGGTCTCTCTGCAATCTTTAATACTCAGTGGGATGGCATTGTCACCCAGGCGGTCTTCGGCACGCTCGCAGTTGTGGGTGTGACCCTGTTCTTGTTCCTCAATGGGACGGTCCGCACCTCGCCCAAGGCCACCAGAATCTTCTTGGTCGCCATGGTCGGCTACATGGCTTTTTCCCTGGTCAACTTCGGTCTGGTTGCTTTTGGCGCAACGGACAGCATGTTTGGCCTGCGCAGCATGGACATCATGGGTATTCCACTCGGTGCCATCCTCGGTGTGTTGATTGTGCTGCTGGCGGCATACTCACTCGTGATGGACTTTGAGAGCATCAAGGCCGGAGTCGAGCAGGGTGCTCCACGGGTGTTTGGCTGGCAAGCAGCCTTTGGCATCGTGGTAACCGTGGTCTGGCTCTATGTCGAGATTCTTCGAATCCTCGCCATCTTGCGCGGAGAGTAAAAGGCTTACTCCCACTCGATGGTGCCGGGTGGCTTGGACGTCACGTCCACGACCACTCGGTTCACCTCGGGGACCTCATTGGTGATGCGGTTGGAAATTGTGGCAATCACGTCATAGGGCAGGCGTGACCAGTCAGCTGTCATAGCGTCTTCACTAGACACTGGGCGAAGGACAATGGGGTGTCCATAGGTTCGACCATCCCCCTGCACGCCCACGGATCGCACATCAGCCAACAACACAACGGGGCATTGCCAAATCTCGGCATCTAAGCCAGCCAGGGTCAACTCCGCCCGAACAATCTGGTCTGCTGCACGCACGGTGTCGAGGCGAGCTTTCGTGACCTCACCGACAATGCGGATACCCAGCCCCGGTCCCGGGAATGGGTGCCTGCCCACAATCGCCTCGGGTAGCCCTAAGTCCCTGCCGATCTGTCGAACCTCGTCTTTGAACAGGGTGCGCAAAGGTTCCACAAGCTCAAATTCCAGATCATCAGGCAGGCCACCCACGTTGTGGTGGCTCTTGATGACGGCGGTGCCAGACCCACCACCGCTCTCCACGATGTCGGGATAGAGGGTGCCCTGGACTAAGAACCTGACCTGGCCTCCCGCGCCTGATGATTCAGCGACGATGTCGGAGGCCGCCTGCTCAAAGGTGCGAATGAATTCACGACCAATAATCTTGCGCTTCTCTTCGGGATCGCTCACCCCTGCCAGAGCGTCCAAGAACTGATCAGCGACATCAACAGTCACTAAACGAACGCCGGTGGCAGCCACAAAGTCCTGCTCGACCTGCTCGCGCTCACCCTGTCGCAGCAGACCGTGATCAACAAAAACACAGACCAGCTGATCTCCCACGGCCTTATGCACCAGAGCCGCCGCCACCGCAGAATCAACTCCGCCCGACAGACCACAAATCACCAGGTCGGAGCCGACCTGGTCGCGAATGGCCTCGACCCCTTGGGCAATAACGTTTCCGCTATTCCAATCGCGACCAAGACCAACAATTGAATGCAGAAAGTTTTCCAGCACGGCCTGGCCGTGCTCGGAGTGCTTCACCTCGGGGTGCCACTGCACCCCAAACATTTTGCGCTCAAGGGAACCAAATGCCGCCACCGCGGTTGCGCCGGTGGACGCTAAAACCTCAAACCCAGGAGGAGCTTTTTCTACCTGGTCACCGTGGCTCATCCAGGTGGTTTGCTCCGGGGGCTGACCGGCGAAAAGGGGCCCGGCGTTTGGCTGAATAGTTGCCGCTGTCGCACCGTATTCGCGCAAGCCCGTTTTACCAACTTCTCCACCGAGGTGCTTCGCCATCAACTGAAAGCCGTAGCAAATGCCAAAGACAGGTATTCCCAAATCCATGATCCCCGGCTGCACATCGGGTGATCCTTCGTCATAGACGCTCGAGGGGCCACCACTCAAAATAATGGCGAGCGGGTTCTTGGCCGCAATCTCTTCTGCACTGGCCCGGTGCGAAATGATCTCGCTAAACACCCCCGCTTCACGAACACGCCTAGCGATCAGCTGCGCGTATTGCGCGCCAAAATCCACCACCAATACCGGCCTGACATCGGCTGCCCCCACACTCACGAAGCAGCCTTAGATTCTTCAATAATTCCCCGAACCGCCCTGGTGGCCTGGTGTTCGATCAGGAAGGACAAGAAGGGGAAGAGCCCGCCAGAGGCCAGCCACAAGAATCTCCAGAAAGGCCACCGAATAATCGACCAGACCCGAAAGCAGGTAAAAAGGTAGACGACATAGAACCAGCCGTGCGCAATCAAAACTGCGGAGGAAAGATTAAGCGCCTGCACCGTTCCATCCGGAACGAAAGCAATGGCCCCCTCGGCACCAAACGCTTCCACCTCAAAGCCGTAGCCGTACTTAGCGACGATTTCCACGGTGAGCAGTAACAGCAAGATGCCCGTTATGTAGGCTGCAATTCGGTACCACCGAAGTGCGCCAGCAAGCGGGCGAGCCGAGGCGGAGGGCGCAGATGACACCGTCATAGAAGCCTCAACCATGCAACAAGTTTAGGGGGCAACTCTGGACGCTTCTTCGAGCTCTCTCAGCCACTCGTCTTTGAGCAATCGATACCAGAGGTACACAGCGAATCCTGCAAAGACGACCCACTCTGCTGCATAGAACAGGTTGAGCCAGTTGAGCTGACGCTCCGTGGGCGGAGCGTCAGTGCCGATGGCAACCAGACCCTCGGGTGCTTCGCTGAGCACAAGGTAGCCGCCATACACCGGACCTGGCTCCTGCCACACATTGATCAACTCTGGAATCGCAAGCGCTGATCTCTCTCCCGCCCGATAGTCCGATTGCTGCGGTGCTTCGGTGGGAACATAACGCCCTTCTAACACGCCCTCGGGATGGGGAATGCCTGCCGGGTCAATTTTTTCCTTGGACCATCCAAGCGCAATCGCCAACGAGGACCCTTCGGCCGTCTTACAGTGACGAACAAGCCAGGAACCGTTCCCCTGGGGACTGGAGCGGTTTTCCAGCACGACATCGTCGCCTGGCACCACCTGGCAGGACACGACAGCAAGTCGGCCGCTGGCATCAGTACTGATGACCACCTGCGCTTCGGCAACAGATTCCAAAGCAACAGCGTTTTCCGTGTCGCGCTCGACGACAGTGGCGTCATCAATGCTGCGCTGGAGTTGCCACTGGGCTAAAGCGGCAAAAACTCCGGCGATGACCAAAGCAAGGATAAGTCCCAAGATCCACTTGGGTCGCCTCGCCACTGCCCACACGGACATCACCTCACCTCGTTTGTCGCTCCAGCGTATGGGGCTTGGATGAGAGAACGGTTAGTGTCCCTAGCGCGTAACGACGATGTCGACCCGCTGGAATTCCTTCAAATCGGAATATCCACACGTCGCCATCGAGTGCCGAAGCGCGCCCATCAGGTTCTCTCGGCCATCGGCAGAGTGAGAGGGCCCGAGCAACACCTCCGCCAGCGTGCCGTCGTGACCAACATGAACTCTGTTACCCCGTGGCATCGTGGGGTGGTGGGCCTCTGGGCCCCAGTGCCAACCCAGCCCCGGTGCTTCAGCAGCGCGCGCAAGAGTGGAGCCCAGCATCACGGCATCGGCGCCCGAAGCGATAGCAGCGACAATGTCGCCGCTTCGGCCAAGGCCACCATCCGCGATGACGTGGACATAGCGTCCACCGGATTCATCGAGGTATTCGCGTCTGGCTCCAGCGACGTCGGAGAGTGCCGTCACCATCGGAGCTTGAATTCCGAGCACTGCTCTTGTGGACGATGCGGCTCCCCCACCAAAGCCCACCAACACTCCGGCGGCTCCGGTGCGCATCAGGTGCAACGCGGCTGTGTAGGTAGCGGCTCCACCAACAATGACCGGAACATCGAGTTCATAAATGAACTGCTTCAAGTTCAGGGGTTCTCGGTTCTGGCTCACGTGTTCCGCACTGACGGTCGTGCCACGAATGACAAACAGGTCAACACCGGCCTTAATAACAGTCTCTGAAAACTCTTGGGTTCTCTGCGGGCTGAGCGCACCCGCAACGGGAACACCTGCGTCCCTGATCTCCTGCAACCGCTGTGTGATCAACTCAGCCTTGACCGGCTCTGCATAAATCTTTTGCAACCCAGCGGTGGCTTCGTCCTCAGACAGAGCTGCGATCTGCTGATATGCCGCAGTGGGGTCCTCATATCGAGTCCAGAGGCCCTCGAGGTTTAAGACGCCAAGACCGCCGAGCTTTCCCATCGCAATTGCGGTGGCAGGTGACATCACCGAATCCATCGGGGCTGCGATTACGGGCATATCGAACGTGAAGGCGTCGATGCTCCAGGCAACCGACACATCCTCAGGGTCCCTCGTGCGACGACTCGGCACCACGGCGATGTCATCAAAGGAGTACGCACGAACCGCGCGCTTGGTCCGACCGACCTCTACTTCGTTCACGGCCCCTAGCCTAGTGGCGAGAGCGAACGAGGGTTCCTAGCGACGGTAATTGGGCGCTTCAATCACCATCTGAACATCGTGCGGGTGGGATTCTTTGAGCCCGGCAGCGGTGATCCGAACGAAGGATCCTCGTTCTTTCAGCTGGTCGATGGTCGCAGCCCCGGTGTAGAACATGGACTGGCGAAGGCCGCCCAAAAGCTGGTAGACCACCGAAGCCAACGGGCCCCGGTAGGGAACCTGTCCTTCGATTCCCTCCGCAATCAGCTGCTCGTCGCTCGGGACATCAGCTTGGAAGTAGCGGTCGCGGGAGTACGAGGTCTTTGATCCTCTGGTTTGCAGCGCGCCCAGCGAACCCATACCGCGGTAGTTCTTGAACTGTTTGCCATTGACAAACACCAGGTCTCCGGGGCTCTCATCGGTTCCTGCCAGCAAGGACCCAAGCATGACGGTGCTTGCTCCGGCAACGAGGGCCTTCGCGATATCGCCGGAATACTGCAGGCCACCATCAGCAATGAGCGGAACCCCAGCGGGCCCGGCAGCGAGTGAAGCCTGGTACACAGCCGTGATCTGAGGAACACCGACTCCGGCAACAACCCTCGTGGTGCAGATCGACCCGGGGCCCACCCCCACCTTGACGGCGTCCGCCCCGGCGTCAATCAGGGCTTGGGCGCCCTGGCGGGTGGCAATGTTTCCACCAATCACATCAATGCTGTTGAATGCCTTGTCTTTCTTAATCTTGTGAATGATATCTAGGACACCTCGGGAATCACCGTTGGCGGTGTCCACGACGAGGACGTCCACTCCGGCTTCGAGCAGGGCTCCGGCTCGATCCCACGCGTCACCAAAGAATCCGATAGCCGCTCCCACGCGAAGGCGGCCTTCTGAATCCTTCGTGGCGTTCGGGTACTTCTCGCTCTTGTCAAAATCCTTGACGGTGATCAGGCCTTTGAGGCGGCCATTCGCATCCACTAAAGGAAGCTTCTCAATCTTCTTGATTGCAAAAATGGCGAGGGCTTCTTCACCCGTCATGCCCTCTCTCCCGGTAATCAAGTCGCCTTTAGTCATGACGTCTTTCACCAGGGTGGTGTGAGCATCGGCTTTGCTCACAAAACGCATATCGCGGTTAGTAATAATGCCAACAAGCAGGCCATCTCCCTCCACCACCGGGACTCCCGAGACTCTGAAGCGTGCACACAGCTCATCGACATCGGCCACGGTCGCATCGGGGGTGATGGTCACGGGGTTCGTAATCATTCCCGATTCGCTGCGCTTCACTTTGTCGACTGCCGCTGCTTGATCCTCAATGGAGAGGTTTCGGTGCAAAACACCGAGGCCACCCTGTCTGGCCATTGCGATGGCCATGCGCTCTTCTGTCACGGTGTCCATTGCTGCAGAGAGCAGGGGGGCATGAACCCGGATGCGCTTGGTGAGCTGGGAGGAAGTGTCTGCCTCGCTCGGGATGATATCCGTGTGTGCCGGAAGCAACATCACGTCATCGTAGGTAAGCCCAACTAATCCGAAAGGATCGTTTTCTGTCATTAAATCCCCCGAAATTCAGCGCGTATATGGCGGTGCAAAGGCTTCTCAGTAGCTTCCATTATCGTAACCGGTTAGACCTCAGCCCGTTACATCGACATAATGGCAACATTGTTTATTTATTCCCTAAACAAATGTCACGAACTAGTGGTGAAATACACCGTTCCCCAGAACGTGTGAGGAAACTCGCGACAAAGGAGTCACGCCGTGGCCAAACTATTTTCGGAGGCAATGTGAACACTCTCCATACTCCGGTTGCCCCAGCGCGGAATAAGTCTGTGCTGATGATTTTCCTCATCGGTCTGCTCACCTTCACCGGACTTGCCCTTGGCTCCCCTGCGATGGCTGATGATCACGAATTCTCCAACTTTGTTGCTGGAAATGTGAAGAACGAGGGCGAACCCATCGAAGGCGTTCGCATCGTGGTGAGCGGACAGGGCTTCACTACGGAAGCTCTCACCGACGCCGAGGGCAAGTTTCGATTGGGTGTCCCGGCTGAAGGCGCCTACGAAGTGACCCTCGATGAGAGCACCCTTCCTGAGGGAGTCTCCGTCACCGATGGCGCAAGCCAAACCGTAGAAATCGGCCAAAGCGGGCGCGTCACAAAGAACTTCTTTATTGGAGAAACTGTGCGAGACACCATTGGTTTGGGAGATCAAATTATGTCTCGCATCATTAACGGTTTGAACTTCGGACTCATGTTGGCATTGGCCTCTGTTGGTTTGTCCCTCGTCTTTGGAACGACCGGACTGTCCAACTTCTCCCACGCTGAAATGGTGACTTTTGGCGCGGCGATGGCGTTGCTTTTTGGCAGCGTATTCCAGTTCCCGTTGTGGGCGGCCATCATTGCGGCTGTGATTTTGAGTGGTGCTCTGGGATGGGCGCTTGACGCTGGCCTCTGGAAACCCCTGCGCGGTCGGGGTCTCGGTCTTGTTCAGCTGATGATTGTCAGCATTGGTCTATCGCTCACAGCCCGCTACATTTTCCAGTTCTTTATGGGTGGCGGAACGAAGCAGTTGCCGGGATTCGATTCTCCGAAGCAAAACCTGTTTGGGGCGGTGGCACTGAGCAACGTCGACATCGCCAGCATGATTATCAGCCTGGTGGTCATCATTGCTTTTGCCATCTGGCTGACCAAGTCCAAGACCGGTAAGGCCACGAGGGCCATCTCGGACAATGCCTCTTTGGCCGCTGCCTCTGGTATTGATGTCGACAAAGTCGTTCGCATCGTGTGGGTGCTAGCAGCGGCTCTCGCCGGCCTCTCCGGTGTGCTCTGGGCATATTTCCGCCCCGGCGTGAAGTGGGACATGGGCGCTCAGATTCTGCTGCTGATTTTTGCCGCAGTGACATTAGGCGGTCTGGGAACCGCCTATGGTGCCCTGATCGGGTCGATCATCGTTGGCGTTCTCATCGAGACATCTGCACTCGTCATCCCCGCCGACCTCAAGTACGTCGGTGCGCTCGTCGTGTTGATCGTGATTCTGTTGTTTAGGCCCCAAGGAATCTTGGGCCGTCGAGAGCGAATAGGTTAAGGGGGCGCACCATGGATTGGTTAGGAGTTTTGTCCAATTCGGCTCAGGCTTTACTGGGTCCGGCTACAATCGCGTATGCCCTTGCAGCGTTGGGTCTTGCCTTGCACTTTGGGTTCTCCGGACTGCTGAACTTCGGTATCGCCGGGTTCATGGCGATTGGCGCCTATGGGTATGTGATCTCCGTTATCTCATTCGGTCTGCCCTGGTGGGCAGGAATGTTGATGGGCGTTGTCGGAGCGGTTATCTTCGCCATCATTTTGGGTATCCCCACTCTGCGTCTGCGCGGTGACTATCTGGCCATCGTCACAATTGCGGCAGCGGAAATCGTGAGGCTTCTATTCTTAACGACCGCGTTCACCCCCATCACAGGCTCTGCCGATGGTCTATCGGGATACCACGACAGTTTCCGGAGTGACAACCCTTTCCCCCAAGGAACCTACGCGTGGGGACCGTGGAGCTTCAACAACAATGAGTTCTGGGGTCTTGTCTTCGGCCTCATTGTTTTGGCAGTATGTGTGTTGTTCCTCTGGAGACTAGTCAAGAGCCCCTGGGGTCGCGTCATCAAGGGCATTCGCGAGGATGAAGATGCCGTTCGGGCCCTGGGCAAGAACGTTTTTGCCTACAAGATGCAGGCCCTGATCATCGGTGGTGTCTTTGCGGCCTTAGGCGGAATCGTGCTGGCTTTGCCAGCCGCGGTGAACCCCGGGGTGTATGTCACCTCGTTGACGTTCTTCGTGTGGACTGCACTGTTACTCGGTGGAGCTGCAACTGTCTTTGGACCGGTTTTAGGAGCGGCAATCTTCTGGTTGCTGCTGACCTTCCTTGGCAACATTCTCCCGATGCTGGTGACCAGTGGAATCCTTGGGTTCCTCTCGACTCAGCAGGCCTCGATTATCCGCTTCATTTTGGTGGGTGTCGGGCTCATGCTGCTCGTCATTTACCGGCCTCAAGGAATAATGGGCGATAAGAAGGAGCTGACCTTTGTCAAGTAAAAGTCCGGACAGCACCCCCGTCAAGTCGACCGGGCTCCACGTGGGCGAAGCCAAGCCCGGTGTGGCCAAAGTAGACCCCATCATCGTTGCCGACAGCATCAAGCGGTCCTTCGGTGGCCTTGTCGCTGTCGATGTGGCGCATCTTGAGGTTCCCCGTGGAGCCATCACGGCACTCATCGGCCCCAACGGTGCCGGAAAGACAACTCTCTTCAACCTGCTCACCGGATTTGATAAGCCCGACCAGGGTGACTGGACGTTCAAGGGCGCACGACTTGCCGGCATTCCAGCATTCAAAGTTGCCCAAATGGGTCAAGTCCGAACCTTTCAGTTAACGAAGGCCCTCAGCTTGCTGACGGTGCTGGAGAACATGAAACTCGGCGCTAAAGACCAAAAAGGTGAAAGCCTCATTTTGTCGTTGTTCCCTTTCTTGTGGAAAAAGCAAGAGAAAGACATCGAAGAAAAGGCCTTAGAGATTCTCGCCCGTTTCAAGTTGGACACCAAGAAAGATGACTTCGCAGCGAGCCTCTCTGGTGGCCAGCGAAAGCTTCTGGAGATGGCACGGGCTCTCATGATTGACCCCACCCTGATTATGTTGGATGAGCCAATGGCCGGGGTGAACCCCGCCTTGACGCAGTCTCTCTTGGACCACATTTTGGATCTCAAAACCCAAGGGATGACTGTTTTGTTCGTCGAACACGACATGCACATGGTGCGCCACATCGCCGACTGGGTAATCGTCATGGCCGAAGGCCGCATTGTTGCCGAGGGTCCACCCGAGGACGTCATGAATGACCCTGCAGTTATTGATGCCTACCTTGGCTCGCACCAGGATGTCGACTTAGGCGTCGTCACCGGACGCATCGAGACCGTTGTCCCCCGCAGTGCCGGAGACCTAGTTAACGAGACGAAAAAGGTCGATCGGGCCTCTGGTGTGGATCCTCAGGATTCTAAGAAAGGGAAGAAATGACCCAGTCATCTCCAGCACCCGTCATTGAGGTCAAGGACCTGACGGCTGGGTACCTCCCCGGAATCAATATTCTCAACGGCGCCAATTTGGTGGCCCACCAGGGTGAACTGATCGGCATCATCGGACCCAACGGAGCAGGGAAGTCGACCCTTCTGAAGGCAATCTTCGGTCAGGTCAGCGTCCGCGGCGGAAGTGTCTCCCTCCATGGCGAAGACATCACTGGTCTAAAGGCCGACAAGCTGGTCAGTCGCGGTGTGGGGATGGTGCCCCAGAACAACAACGTTTTCCCCAGCCTCACCATCGAAGAGAACCTCCAGATGGGCACCTACCAGTCACCTGACAACTTTGCAGAACGCCTTGAATTTATTGTGAGTCTCTTTCCGGAGCTCACGAAACGCCTCAAGCAGCGCGCTGGCTCTCTTTCTGGTGGAGAGCGTCAGATGGTCGCTATGGGACGTGCATTGATGATGAACCCAACCGTTCTGCTCTTGGACGAGCCCTCCGCAGGCCTATCCCCCGTTCGTCAAGACGAAGCCTTCATGCGGGTTTCAGAAATCAACAAGGCAGGCGTGACCACCGTCATGGTGGAGCAGAACGCCAGACGTTGTCTGCAGATTTCCGACCGCGCATACGTCTTGGACCAGGGCAAGGACGCCTACACCGGTTCCGGCCGCGATCTTCTGAATGACCCCAAGGTCATTGGACTGTATCTCGGAACTCTAGGCGCCTAGCTCCGACCCTCAGCGCCACGTCACTGCCCTGCACAAGGTCAGGGCTCTCTGTGGCGCGCAGCCGGGCTCTGGGGGACTCCTCCGCCCTGGCGCCAACTGGTCGTGAAACGACACAGGGCCCGGACTGAAAAGTCCGGACCCTGTGGTTCACGATGTTCTCACATCGTTAGTGAGACGTTCCTAGCCGCGGTAAGGCGTGTAGGTGTTGCCGTCACCATAGATGTAGATGCCGATCTCAGCTTCGGTGGGGTCACCAGCAGCATCGAACGTGATGGGACCAGAGACACCGTCGTAGTCGGCTACGCCACCACCAGCGATGATCTCAGCACACTCAGCGAAGCTGAAGCACTTGGTTCCGTCACCGGATCCACCGGAGACTTCCTGCAGCTTGCCAGCGATAGCAACCGAGTCAGTGGACTTGGCGGCCAACGAAGCGAGAGCAATCAGCACAACGGCGTCATAGGACTCGGGTCCATAGGCGAAGACATCTGCGAGGTCTTCGTTACCTTCGGCGACCCAGTTAGCGTTCATACGCTCCGTGAAGTCAGCGATGGTTGCAATGTCCAAACCAGGAAGGGTTCCCTTAACACCAGTCAGGGTTCCTGCGGGGAAGTCCTCACTGTAGTTTGCGAGGTTACCATCCACGAAGTAGATGTTCTCGGCGGGGAACTGGCTAACCAGCTCGGGCACGATGGTTTTGGTCTCGTCAAACGCAATCACAACGATGGCGTCGGGAGCAGCAGCCAAAAGGGTGCCGATCTGCGAGGTGAAGTTGGTGTCAGCCGAGTTGAAGGTCGGCTCGGCAACAACAGAACCACCGGCGGTCTCAAATGCGGCCTTGGTGGCAGCAGCAAGTCCGGTTCCGTATGCGTCGTTCAGAACGAGCATTCCGAGAGTCTGGTGTCCATCTTCAGCGAGCAGGTTACCCAGCACATCACCCTGGAGAAGGTCAGAAGGCGCAGTGCGCCAGAAAAGACCCTGGTCCTCGTAGGTGGTGAATGCGGGGGAAGTGTTCGCAGGAGAGAACTGAATCACACAGCTACCGACAACCTGGTCGATGAACTGAAGCGAAACTCCAGACGATGCAGCACCGAGAATTGCGGCAACACCCTCGCTCAGAACGCGGGGAACCTCAGTCTCATATGCCTTGTTGTCGAGGTCACCAGAGTCACCGAAAACGGCTTCGATGGTGATGTCAGCGCCAGCCTCATTAATTTCCTTGATAGCCAGTGCAACACCAGCTTCTTCGGGTGGGCCGAGGAAGGCAAGGGTACCGGTCAGCGGCAGTGCCGTACCGATTTTCAGCGTGTAAGCGCCGTCAACAGCCTTTGTTGCGTCCTCTTCACAGACGACCGCAGTGGGCTCTTCTACTACTTCAGTTGCAGCGTCAGTGGTTTCGGGAGCTGCCTCTTCGGCAGCTGCACAACCACTGAGCACTAGCGCGGAGGCAGCGAGGATGGCAATGCCAGCCCCAGCCTTCGTAAATACGCTCATGATGCTCCTTATTTATTTACCGGATGTAAGAACATGGCCATGCGAAACACAGCCACACCTATCTAGGGTATGCCCTAAATGCCTCAGAAACTAGCCAGTTTCATTACATCCGTGTAACAAGCTGAAACCGATTCTTAGTCGCAAAAACAGCTTTTTATTGCGGCGGCGGCGGAATCTGGAACCTGTTGTGGCGTGCTCGGAGCGCATCAACACTCAACAAAGTCAAAGCTAACCAGACGAGCCCGAACCCGATCCATCTCTCCGGCGGCATGGGCTCGCTCATAATCACGACCCCAAAAAGAAACTGAAGTATCGGAGCAATGTATTGCATCAGGCCGATGATGGACAGCGGTAACCGTCTCGCTGCGGATCCAAAAAGCAATAGCGGCACAGACGTTACGGCACCAGCGAGCAACACCAAGACGGTGTGTGTGGGAGAAAGGGTGCCAAGAGTGATGTCGCCAGCGAGATAAAGCCAGATCAAAACTCCGATCGCAATCGGAGACAACCACAAGGTTTCCAGGGTCAAACTGTCGATTGACTTAACACTCGGTCCCATTCTGTTTTTCACAAAACCGTAGAACCCAAAAGAGAAAGCAAGCACCAGGGAAATAACCGGAACCTCGCCATATCCAACGGCCAAAACAATCACCGCGACCACCGCTAACCCCAAAGAGGCCCACTGCGCTGGCCTGAGCGTCTCCTTCAAAATGATGACCCCCAATGCCACGGTAACCAGAGGATTAATGAAATACCCCAACGCAGCCTCAACGATGAACTGATTCAAGGACGCATAAACATAGACCGACCAGTTGGCAAGAATGAACACCGCTGCCAAGAAGCTCCAGCCCACGGTCACCGGATTTCTCAACAATCCCAAGGTTGTAGGAATCCGCTTCATAACAGCGAGGATGAGCAAACAGAACACCAGGGACAAAAAGATCCGCCAGGCGACAATCTCCACAGGACCACTGGGGGCCAACAAAACAAAATAAGCCGGCAGCAACCCCCACAGCCCATATGCAGAAGCCCCAGCGATGAGACCTTGGCGCCGGCTAGATAGGGGAGTCACGGGCCCAGGCTATACCCGCATGACACAGCTTAAAAACTAGGAGGCCCACACAGTGTGTGGGCCTCCTAGGAGAATGCTGATCGCGTTTAGCGCTCCACAATCGCGAGCACGTCGCGAGCTGACAGAACGAGGTACTCGTCACTGCCGAACTTCACTTCGGTGCCACCGTATTTGGAGTAGAGCACCAGGTCGCCTACGGAAACATCCATAGGAACACGGTTGCCGTTGTCGTCGAAACGACCTGGGCCGACCGCGATAACTTCGCCCTCTTGTGGCTTTTCTTTCGCGGTGTCCGGGATGACCAAACCAGAAGCAGTGGTCTGCTCTGCTTCAACCTGCTTGATCACGATGCGATCTTCGAGCGGCTTGATGGAGACCGACACGGTTGACCTCTTTCTGAAACTAATGGATGAGCGCACTCACCAGTGGAGTGCTGTAGCAACTGTATCGAACCCATTAGCACTCGCGCAATACGAGTGCCAGGTTGGGTCGTGCTGACAGAATGGCCACATGGATCTCCAGGAAGTAAAAGCTCTGCTCACCGCGGAATCTTTAGCCCTCCTCGCCGAGATAGCGGACCCCACCTCCAAGGACGACGTGGTCAGGGTTGTAAGCCGGTTACGCAAGGCCGGCCACCCTCCAGAACGAGTCCACGCGGTCATGAACCAAGTGGCTTTGCGCAAAGGCGCCCGTGCGAAATTTGGCCCTTTTGCAGATCGGTTACTGCTCACCCCTGAAGGGCTCGAACAAGCCACCAGGCTGGAGGTCGCAAGCCACCATGCCGGGCGTTTCGCCAAGGCTGGCATTGCCTCTGTGGCAGATTGCGGCTGTGGCATTGGCGGTGACGCTCTCGCCTTCGCCGGATTGGGAATCCGGGTTGTCGCGATTGATACGGACGCCGTGACCGCAGCCCTCGCGACCTATAACCTGGCTCCCTTTGACTCTGTCACCGTCGAACGGGGAGATGTCACCGAACGGACATATGACGATGTCGAGGGTTTGTGGATCGACCCAGCAAGACGTGAAGGGAAAAGTAGGCTCAGCAAGCCAGAAGATTGGCAGCCTTCCTTGGACTGGACTTTCGCTCGAGCCCTCCAGCTCCCGACAGGTATAAAACTGGGCCCCGGCATGGATAGGGACCTCATTCCAGAGGGGTATGAGGCTCAGTGGGTGTCCCACAACGGAACCGTCGTTGAGCTCGTTCTGTGGTCAGGTGTGCTTGCAAGGACAGGCATCACCAGAAGCGCTCTGGTGATGAACTCCAGAGGAAGCGAAGAGATATCCGCCGCCGCGGATTCTCCCGACCAAGCTGTGGGAGAGCTGGCTGAGTTTATCTATGAACCAGATGGCGCAGTCATCAGGGCCAGGCTCATTGGGGATCTCGCCAGACGCTTGGATGCAACGATGATGGATAGGACCATCGCGTATTTCACATCGGCCACGAAACACACAAGCCCGCTCGTGCAGGGCTTCACGATAAGAGAAACCGCTCCGTACACACTGAAGAACCTCCAAAGGCTTGTCTCAGCGGCACAACTCGGCCGCGTTGAAATCAAAAAACGCGGAATTGATGTCGATCCCGCCGAGCTTCGAAACTCCCTGAAACTCGAGGGCACCGAAGAGGCCACCCTGATCCTCACCCGGGTCAAAGGGGAGAAGACAGCAATATTGGCAGATCGCCTCGATTCAGTCGGCCAGGATATAGCCGCCGCTGACTAAGAACGCCAGCGCGATAGGCAGAGTAACAAACACCAAGATTGCCGTTGCGACCATGAGTGCGACGTAACTAAGCGCTAAGGCAACCATCGAGCGAAGTTGGCCGAGCGGCTCTCTGTATTTTGCTATATGCCCGGTAATCACACCCAACACCGCAGGGATAAGTCCAATTCCCAGGACAGGGGCCAACACCACACCAAGCGCACCCAGCACAAGCGAAATGGTGCTGAGCGTTGTGGAGGTATTGAAGCCTTGGGGTGCAGGCAAACCGCCCTGTGTTGTTACCCCTACCTCGGTGACGCGCACCTCTCGGCTGCGCAAAACCTCAGGAAAGGTCTCGGGAGTCTCGGCGTCCGACATGATGCCCAAGCTTACAAGGCGCCACCTGGCGGGGAGCCCGAAGAGGCTTGGGGGGATCTGACTACACCTGAACGATCTCGGCGGACAACGTTGAATTCACAGCGCTGGAGAGATCAGAGGGAGGAAAACCCGCGGCCATTCTCGCCGCACCGAGTGCCGCAATCATCGCACCGTTATCGGTGCACAGGGCCAACGGTGGAATCCGAAGCTCAACACCTTCTTCAGCACAGCGAGCTTCGGCAAGCGCCCGAACCCTCGAATTGGCGGCAACGCCTCCACCCAGGAGAAGCCTCGGAACGTGGTGGTCTAGGCAGGCAGCCAACGCTTTGGCCACCAACACATCCGCAACCGCCTCTTGGAAAGAGGCCGCAATGGATTCAACGTCAAGCGGCTCACCCTGTGTCTCTTTTGCCTCCACACATCGGGCAACCGCGGTTTTTAGCCCGGAGAAAGAGAAGTTATACCGATGCTTTTCCTGATCCTTATGTTGGGTAAGCCCACGGGGAAAGCTGTAGTACTGGGGGTCTCCAGTCTTAGCGACTCGATCAATCTGGGGCCCACCGGGATAGGGAAGCCCGAGCACCCGTGCAACCTTGTCAAAGGCTTCGCCAGCAGCGTCGTCGATGGTCTCGCCCAGCATGACGACATCACTAGCTAAGTCTCGAACCAGTAACAAGGAAGTGTGACCCCCAGACACCAGTAGTGCAATGGTGGGGGTTTCCAGACTCTCACCATCGTCACGCAAGACCTCAACCCCCACATGCCCGACAAGGTGATTCACCGCGTAGAACGGAATCCCCAGGCTCACAGCAAGCGCTTTTGCTGCGCCCACTCCGACCATGAGTGCACCGGCAAGCCCCGGTCCCGTCGTGACTGCAATGGCATCCAGGTCCGCAAAGGTCACCGCAGCGGTTGTCAAGGCCTCCTGGATTACTCCGGGCAACGCCTCGACGTGGGCCCGAGCGGCAACCTCAGGAACAACGCCGCCAAAGGCGGCGTGCTCTTCCATCGAGGAAGCAACAACATTGGCAAGCAACCTGCTCCCCCGGACAATCCCGACACCCGTTTCGTCACAGCTCGTTTCAATACCTAAGACCAGTGGTTCACTCACGACCAACCGCCCATCCACTCGTTTGAGGCTGCAGTTCCTTCATCATCACGAGCGCGTCCACACCATCGGGTTGGTAGTAGGCAGCTCTGCGGTCAATTTCTGCAAATCCCTCGCTGAGATACAGCGAGATTGCTGGATCGTTATCAGCCCGGACTTCGAGAAACACCCTGGCAACACCCTGGTCTTGCGCTCGCTCGATCAGAGCACGCACGAGATGCCGACCCAGGCCCCTGCCCCGATGCTCGGGGACAACGGCGATGGTTTGAATATCTCCATGGCCCCCTGGCCGAGGATCAGTCGCAACACCCGCGTAGCCAACGATGTCGGCTACGCCGCCTGCCCGTGCAACGAGGTAATAGCGACCGGGGTGAGCTATTTCTTCCGCCATCAACTCTGTGGACCATGCATCACTTCCAAATAGCGTGGCCTCCCAGGCAATCAGCTCTGGCAGGTCCTCTGGTGAAGCGGGCGTGAGCCTGTAGGTCATGGTTTCACCGTGACGTCTGGAGGTCGCAAATACACGGGAGAGGTGGAAGGAAATTCCAAACCGCGCTCGAGGAATAGCAGAGCAACGCGAGCAAGGTCATCAGCCTGAATGACACCCGGCTCGATTCGTGGAAGAGCTGCATAATCGCCCAGCTCCTCGGTGAGCAGCTCTGGCGTTGCTAGTGCGGGGCCAGCGATTCTTTTGTTGGGTCGATCCAGGTGATACACGCAATACGCCACCTCACCTCGCCTGGCATCGGTGACAACAACGCAATCCACATTGCTATGCCAGCCCGGGCCATCGTGGCTGATGACGGGATAGAGAGGCAACGATCGCGATAACGCAAAAGCCTGGGCGGCCGCCATCCCTACCCGAAGCCCGGTGTAGGGGCCGGGGCCAACCCCCATCACCACAGCGGTGATATCTGAGGGTTCCAGGTGTGCTTCTCTAAGGGCTTGCTCGAGCAAGACCCCCATCAGCTCCGCATGGGCACGAGGATCCACACTGGTGCACAGAGAAAGGGTTATTCCAGCCGGGTCCACTACAGCAACCGAGGTGCCACTGGATGAGTCGATACCGAGAAACATCAGGCTCCGACCGCCTGATCCACAAACCGCTGAAACAAGGACGTGTCATCCCCGTGGGCTGTGAGGGTGACCTCCCTGGGCTCATCCGACTCCACATCCACTCCATCGCCACCAGAGGGCCTGACCAACTCGATGTCTAGCCATTTCGTGCTCAGCACCGACACATAGGGAGCGGCCCACTCAGCAAGAACGATGGAGTTCGCCACGTCAATATCGAGATCGTCGAGCTCGCCTGCGGAACCCAGCCGATAGGCATCGAGGTGAACCAGAGCGGGAGCACCCGGAGTCAGCGACCGATGCGTTCTCGCAACAACAAAGGTGGGGCTGGACACAGGAGCCTCTAGATTGAGCGAACGCCCAAACCCCCTGGCAAAGGTGGTCTTCCCGGCACCCAGTGCACCGCTGAGGACGATGACGTCGCCTGCTGTGGCAACGAGACCCAGCCGCTCGCCCAAGGCCTCCATGTTGCTACTGGTTGTGACCACCAGCTTCATTCTTCGACCACCCGCACAACCCTGTTTCCCAGTCGGGTGATTATTTCGTAGGCAATGGTGTCTGCAGCATCAGCCCATTCCACAGCCGTGGGGTCACCCTCAGCACTATCCCCCCACAGCACAGCCCAATCGCCCTCCGAAACAGGGGTGTTTCCGACGTCCACACTGAACTGGTCCATCGAAATCCGGCCAGAAACAATGAACCGAGAACCATTAATCGAAACCGGCCCCTTGTTCGATGCGCTTCTGGGCACACCATCGGCGTAGCCGAGGGGAACCAAAGCCAGGGTGGTCTCTGATTGAGTCCGATAGGTGTGCCCATAGCCAACGCCCGTACCTTCACTGACCGTCTTTACAAGAATTATCTGCGCCGCTACGCGCATTGCCGGGCGCAAACCAGCAGCCTCATGCTGTGGTGTGAGGGGGATCCCATAGGCAGAAACTCCCAGTCGAACCATGTCATGAGCTAACGCCGGAGATTCTGACGCTCCCAAGCTCGCACTCACGTGGTTGATCAAAGGATCGAGCCCCAGTGCACGAGCGCGCATCATGCCCTCGTGGAACACCTCACCCTGATCTGCGTCTGCTTCCCTCGAGGTGCCAGACAGGTGAGTAAAGAGACCCACGAGTGTGATCAAGCCGGCATTCTGAGCTGCCAGGGTTGCCTGAAACAAGGCATCCCACTCTCTGCGGTCAGCCCCGCTTCGACCAAGGCCACTATCGAGCTTGAGGTGGATGGAAAAAGGCTGTCCCTTCGACGCAACACTTCGGACGGATTCAAGCTGCTTCAGAGAGGACACCCCCAGATCAATACCCGCTGCATAGGCTTCTGCAACGTAGTCCACCGGCCCATACATCCACGCCAGGATGGGCGTTGTTATCCCCGCTTGGCGCAGTGCGAGTGCCTCGGGAATATCTGCCGTGCCGAGCCAATCAGCGCCGCCCGCAAGCGCAGCCCTCGCTGCGGTGACATCACCGTGCCCGTACCCGTTTGCCTTCACAACGACCAGCGTGTGTTCTGCGCTGGTCAGTCCCCGCAGCGTCTCAACATTGTGGGAGATAGCCTGGGGCCTAATCAAGGCCTCGCGAAGCGGCCTGGTCACGATGGCATCTCCTGGTCCATCACGACAAAAGCAATGGCGACCCCAGCATCGTGGGACAAAGACAACTGATGGTTTTCTATTCCGCGCTCGTGAAGCGCTCGAGCAACGCCACCAGAGAACACGAGGCGTGGGGGTTGGTTGTGCTCACCCGAGACCTGGATGTCATGCCAGGAAAAACCCTCAATGTGCCCGCCGAGAGCCTTCAAGCTGGCCTCTTTTGCCGCAAACCGGGCCGCAAGAGAGTGCACCGGTAGTGGTCGCGCGAGGTCGTGTGCGCCAAACAAACGGTCCTTCAACGCCGGCGTGCGGTCCAATGCGCGCTCAAATCTGGCCACATCGACCAGGTCAACTCCAATACCCACCACTGCCATAGCCGGATGCCCCTGGCTTCACTCCACCGTCACGGACTTGGCCAGGTTACGAGGCTGATCGATATCCAGACCCTTCGCACCGGCAAGCTCCATTCCAAAAATATGCAGCGGAACAACAGCGAGGAGCGGCTCAATGAAAGGCGATGCCAAAGGAATTTGAATGACTTCATCGGCGTAGGGCAGAACTGCCGCGTCACCCTTTTCGGCAATGGCGATCACCCTCGCACCGCGCGCTCGTACTTCCAGAATGTTGGAGACGACCTTCGCGTGCAAAGAGGAAGGATCTCTCGGGCTTGGCACAATCACGAAGACAATCTGGCCAGGCTCAATCAATGCGATCGGCCCGTGCTTTAGCTCACCAGCGGCAAAGCCCTCTGCGTGAATGTAGGCAAGCTCTTTGAGCTTGAGGGCGCCCTCTAGCGCAATCGGATATCCAACGTGACGCCCCAAATACAGCACTGAACGGGTGTCTGCCATCCACCGTGCGAGCTCCTGGATGCGCTCCCCTGACGCCACCATTTCGGTGAGCTGCTCTGGCAGAGCCAGAAGATCCTGGGCAAGTTGCGTTGCATCTGAGCGGCTGAGTGCTTGATTGGCCACACCCAAATACATTCCCAACAGATAGGTCGCTACGACCTGAGAGAGAAAGGCCTTTGTGGACGCAACTGCAACCTCGGGTCCCGCGTGCGTATAGAGCACCGCGTCGGACTCTCTGGGGATTGTTGCGCCTTGGGTGTTACAAATGGACAGGGTTTTCGCACCTCGCTCGGCGGCATACCGGACCGCCATCAAGGTGTCCATCGTTTCGCCAGACTGGCTAACCGAGACAACCAAAGTGTTGGGGGTGATCACGGGCTCGCGGTATCTGAATTCGTGGGAAAGCTCGACGCTCGCAGGAATTCCCGCCCATTTCTCGATGGCATACACCCCAAGCATGGAGGCGTAGGAGGCGGTCCCACACGCAATGAAAATAATGCGATCGATGGCAACACCGGGAGCGAGAAGTTGCTCGAGCTCCGGAATGGTGACCGTTCCATCCTCTTTGATCCGCCCACGAAGGGTGTTTGCCACCGCATCTGGCTCTTCGGAGATTTCCTTGGCCATGAAGCTTGACCAGCCACCCTTGTCAGCAGCGGAAGCGTCCCAGTCGACTTCAAAAGGCTCCGCATCAACCGGTTCGCCCTCGAAGGTGGTGACGGTGACAGAATCGGGAGTAATCGTGACAATTTGGTCTTGCCCCAGCGCGAGTGCTTTGTGGGTATAGGCCACAAAGGCGGCAACATCCGAGCCTAAAAAGTTTTCGCCATCACCAAGCCCGACAACCAGGGGTGAATTACGTCTCGCTCCCACCACCAGATCGGGTTGATCTTGGTGCAGAGCCAGAAGCGTAAACGCACCCTCTAGCCGGCCCACAACCTGGCGCATGGCCTCGGTCAAGTCACCGGTGGCCTGATAAGCCCGGCCCACCATCACGGCTGCAACTTCCGAATCTGTTTCGCTCACAAACGTGTCACCGAGAGCGAGGAGTTCGTCCTTCAACTCCTGGAAGTTCTCAATAATGCCGTTGTGGATAAGGGCCAACTTGCCGGAATCACCAAGGTGGGGATGAGCGTTTGCGTCGGTGGGAGCGCCGTGGGTTGCCCACCTGGTGTGCGCAATCCCGGTGTGGCCTTGGCCAAGAGGGGTGCTGTCCAGGTCGCCTCTCAGAACAGACAGTTTCCCCGCTCTTTTGTGGGTCAAGAGGGAACCCTCAGGGCTAATGACAGCAACACCAGCGGAGTCATAACCGCGATATTCCAAACGCCCTAAACCGCCCAGCAACACCTCTGTAGAGGAGCGTTGCCCCACATATCCGACAATTCCACACATGGGAACGAGTCTAGGCGATGGCTAGGCAATGCCTGGGCGCACTAGCCTGGAGGGTATGGCATCGCTGGACGTGGCAACAGACAATGGATCGCCATTTGTCGAATATGACAGAGCCACATGGGCATCTCTTGCCCCCAAATCTCCGCTTCCACTGAGTGACGAGGACTTAGCCCGAGTTCGGTCTGTGGGCGACATGCTGGATGCTTCGGAAGTTACCGAGGTGTACCAGCCACTCGCGCGCCTGTTGGCCTTGTATGTCGAGGGTGCCAGACACCTGCACGAAACCACTCGCCAGTTCCTCGGTGATGCGGTGTCCCACACCCCCTTCATTATTGGAATCGCCGGAAGCGTCGCGGTGGGGAAGTCGACAACGTCGAGGGTGCTTGCGCAACTGTTATCAAGAAACTCCGACACCCCTCGAGTGGCACTGATGGCTACTGACGGTTTCTTGTTGCCGCTCGCTGAGCTGGAGTCACAAGGCCTGCTCGATCGCAAAGGTTTCCCCGAAAGCTACGACCGACGCGCTCTGCTGCGTTTCGTATCCCACCTCAAAAGCGGGATTAGCCCTGTTCGAGCGCCCGTCTACTCCCACCTGCTCTATGACCGGGTTCCCGGGGAGACCGTAGAAATCAGCTCCCCCGACATTGTGATTATCGAGGGACTAAATGTTTTATCCCCTCCTGTGACAAACTCTGCCTTGGCGGTGAGCGACCTCTTTGATTTTGGCATTTACGTTGATGCCCGTACCAGCGACATCGCTCGCTGGTACGAGGACCGTTTCGTAGCGCTTCAACAGGGAGCGTTTAGTGACCCACGAAGCTATTTCCACCGCTATGCGAGCCTGGCTGAATCCGAAGCTCGGTCCGAGTCTCGGCGAATCTGGAAAGACATAAACGAGGTGAACCTCCGGGAGAACATCTTGCCCACGAGGCCTCGAGCGTCGCTGATTTTGCAGAAAGAATCTGATCACCGCGTGAACAAGATCTTGTTGCGAAAAATCTAGTTAAAGAGCCAGCCGCTCAGTGACAACAGCGACTAACTCATCGGCAAGTCGGTGAGCGGTCTCTTCGTCTGATGCCTCCACCATGACGCGAATCAGAGCCTCGGTTCCAGAAGGTCGCAGCAACACCCGGCCGCTGTCGCCTAAGGCCTGTGCAACCGAGTGAACGGCTGCCTGAACAGCATCATCGCTCGCCAACCTCGATCGATCCACCCCGGAGACATTCTTCAAAACTTGGGGATAGGCATCCATGACCGAGGCGAGTTCGGCCAAGGACTTGCCCGTGCGAATAACTTCTCTCGCCAACTGAAGACCAGTCAAAATTCCATCACCCGTGGTCGAGTGCTCGGTAAGAATAATGTGACCGGACTGCTCACCTCCGAGGCTTGCGCCCACTTCAGCCAGTTCCTCGAGAACGTAGCGGTCTCCCACTGCTGTCTCTCGGACGGTAATTCCATGGGCATTCATGGCTTTCCGCAGACCAAGATTGGACATCACCGTGGTGACCAATGTGTTGTGGGCCAACGTTCCGGCTTCCTTCATCGAGACCGCAAGAATCGCCATGATGTGATCTCCGTCGATGACACGACCGGTGTGATCAATAGCGAGCGCTCGATCAGCGTCGCCGTCGTGGGCAATACCAAAATCTGCTTTGAGGGACACAACGGCGTCTTGCAGCGGTTGCAGGTGGGTTGACCCGTAGCCGTGGTTGATGTTCACGCCGTCAGGTTCGTTACCGATAACGGTGACCTGCGCACCGGCATCGACAAAAACCCTCGGAGAAATACCCGACGCAGCACCATGGGCGCAATCCAACACAATATGGAGCCCCGTGAGATCGCGGTCGAGCGTGGAGAGCAGGTGCATGACATAGCGGTCTTCGGCATCCGCAAACCGAATGATGCGGCCAACGCCATCGCCAATGGGGGCCAAAGGCGGCTCCTGCATGGCGGCTTCAATCCTGTCTTCCACCTCATCAGGAAGTTTGGTTCCCCCATAGGAAAAGAACTTGATGCCATTATCAGGAGCTGGGTTGTGGGAAGCAGACACCATCACACCAAAATCGAAATTCCCATCTCGAACGAGAAAGGCCGCCGCTGGGGTGGGGACAACACCTGCGTCCCACACGTCAATGCCGGAACCAGCGAGCCCTGCTGACACAGCCGAGGATAAGAACTGGCCCGAGATACGGGGGTCTCTGGCGATAACAGCGCGGGGCTTGCGGCCTTCAGCCTTCAATTCCTCAGCGTGACGGCCCTTGGTGAGGACAATGGAGGCGCTTTGGCTCAGGCGCACCACCAAGTCCGCGGTGAGCTCGCCATTAGCGAGTCCGCGGACTCCGTCGGTGCCAAATAATCGACCCATCGGGGTAACCCGTTCAGATACCGTTTAACGCTTCGAGTACTGAGGAGCCTTACGAGCCTTTTTGAGACCGGCCTTCTTACGCTCTTTCACGCGAGAATCGCGCGTCAGGAAGCCTGACTTTTTGAGCGTGGCACGGTTGTTCTCTTCGTCAATCTGGTTGAGCGCTCTGGCAATACCCAAACGCAAAGCTCCGGCTTGACCAGAAGGTCCACCACCGGTGATGCGAGCGATAATGTCATAGCTTCCACCCAAATCGAGAACCGTGAAAGGGTCGTTGATCAGCTGCTGGTGCAGCTTGTTGGGGAAGTACTGCTCCAAGGTGCGACCGTTGACGGTGTAGCTTCCGCTACCGGGCATCAGGCGCACGCGGGCAATAGCCTGCTTACGACGACCGACTGCCTGACCGCCGACCGTAAGGGCGGGGCGGGGCTTCTTCTCGACAACTGCGCTAGCAGGGGTCTCGGTCGAATAGGTTTCTGGGACTTCGAGCACCTCGGTGGTCTCGGTCTGTTCTTCTGTGTTAGCCACGATGATTAGTCCTTAATCGAGCGCTACTGCGCGATTTGGTCGAGAGTGTAGGGCCTGGGCTGCTGAGCCTGGTGTGGGTGGTCGGCACCCACATAAACCTTGAGTTTCGCAATCTGCTCGCGACCCAGAGTGTTCTTGGGAAGCATTCCACGAATCGCCTTCTCAACAGCACGAATCGGGTTCTTCTCCAGAAGATCGGCGTAGCTGGTCGCTGTCAGACCACCTGGGTAACCAGAGTGGCGGTACGCCATTTTCTGAGTCAACTTAGACCCAGTCAGGGCAACCTTCTCTGCGTTGACAATGATGACGTGGTCACCCATGTCCATATGCGCAGCAAAGGTTGATTTGTGCTTGCCCCTCAACAGGGCTGCGGCGTGAGACGCAAGGCGTCCCAGGACCACGTCGGTGGCATCAATCACAAGCCAGTCACGTTTAATATCCGCGGGCTTGGGAGAAAATGTGCGCGTCATGCGACATTCCTTTTCGATTCGAGTTGTTCGTGAATCCCGCTCCGGTGGGTGTTCTGACCTGCAGAACTCCCCGGTGGAGGGCTCAACCTGGTACACAGTCGGCGACTGGCACCAGCCCTTTAGCTTAGAGGACCAACGCTACCTGGTCAATCCGGGTCGGCTGCTCTCCTGTTTCTGGCCAACGACGCTCTCGTGGCCATCTGGGAGTCCTTGGGGTAGCTGACTTTCGTCAGGCTCAACCCGTGTGCTGGCATTGTCGGAAATTCGCTGGTCCTCTCTTTTCCTTCGCGCAGGGCGATGGCGTCCTTCAGCCCCAACTTTCCTCGCCCCACCGCCACTGCTGCTCCCACCAGGGAGCGCACCATGGAGTGACAAAAGGCATCGGCAATGACCCGTGCAACCAACACACCGTCACGATCACGCTTCCACCGATAGTGCTGAAGCTCTCGAATCGTGGTGGCACCCACTCGCGGTCTGCAAAAAGCTGCCCAATCGTGCAGGCCACATAAAGCCACCCCTAGCTCATCCATAACGGAATCATCAAGGGTGTACGAACTCCACGTCGTGAAGGAGGCATGCAGTGGGTTCTTTAGTGCGCGCCCGTCGGCGATTCGGTACTGATACTCCCTGGACAGGGCAGAAAACCTGGCGTCAAAACCCTCGGGCGCTATCTGGATGTCGTGAATGACGACGTCTTTGGCAGCCAGGGCTCCTTGCACTCGAGCCCGCAGCTGGCTCTGTGCTCGAGATGTCAACTCATATCCCTCGGGAAGTTGAATATGACAGACCTGCCCCACAGCGTGAACCCCGGCGTCCGTTCGGCCTGCTACCAGTGTGCGAGTGACCTTGGGGGCAATACGCAACGCAATGGATAGAGCTCGCTCCAGTTCACCTTGGACCGTGCGGTGGTGGGGCTGAATGCCCCACCCAGAAAACTGGGCACCGTGATAGCCCAGGTCAATACGAAGCCGGATACTCACCTCCAACAGTGTAGAGGCGCGTCGCAGGTCGTGAACTACTTGGTCTCGTCCTCGTTGGGAGCGTCAGTGGCTTCTTCAGCCACCGCTTCCTCGGATGCAACGTCCAGAGCGGGAGCTTCATCAGCGGGGGCAGCCTCTGCCACAACTGTCGCCTCGGCGGGCATGCCCTCGGACTCCGCCACCTCGATTTCGACCTCAATCGATTCCGTTGCCTCTTCGGCAGTTTCAGGAGCGTCAACTACAACGTCCTCGACTGCTTCGGAAACGACCTCAGCTGGGGCGGCTTTTGGCTTTTCCTCTGGCTGTGCCTTCTTGGTCTTGGGTTTGGGGTTCACGGGCTCCAACACGAGCTCAATCACGGCCATCGGGGCGTTGTCGCCTTTGCGGTAACCGGTCTTGATGATGCGGGTGTAGCCGCCTTCGCGCTGATCCACCTGGGGAGCAATCTCCACGAAAAGCTTGTGCACTGCACTCTTGTCGCGGATGACAGTCATGACGCGACGACGTGCGTGCAGGTCTCCACGCTTTGCGAAGGTCACCATGCGCTCGGCCAAGGGACGAAGACGCTTGGCCTTGGTCTCCGTGGTCTGAATGCGACCGTGGGTGAACAAGGCGGTAGCCAGGTTCGCCAGCATCAGACGCTCGTGGGCAGGTCCGCCACCGAGGCGGGGTCCTTTAGTGGGCTTAGGCATTGTTGTGTTCTCTTCCGTGAATCAGTGCTGTGGATGGGGTGAACCCCAGCGGTTTAGTACTCTTCTTCGCTTTCGAGGCCTGCATAGAATGCAGCACCATCAAAGCCGGGCATGGGGTCCTTCAAAGAAAGGCCCATTTCGACGAGCTTGTCGCGAACCTCATCCACAGACTTCTGACCGAAGTTGCGGATGTTCATCAGCTGGTGCTCCGACAACGCCACCAGTTCGCTCACGGTGTTGATGCCTTCGCGCTTCAAGCAGTTGTAACTGCGCACCGAAAGGTCGAGGCTTTCAATCGGCATCGCCATCTCGCTGGAGAGGACTGCCTCAGCGGGAGCTGGGCCGATTTCAATACCTTCAGCCTCTACGTTCAAGTCACGAGCAAGACCGAAGAGCTCGACGAGGGTGCGACCTGCGGATGCAACAGCATCGCGGGGCTTCATCGAAGGCTTGGTCTCTACGTCGACGACGAGACGGTCGAAGTCAGTGCGCTCTCCGGCACGAGTTGCCTCGACGCGGTAGGTCACCTTCAACACGGGGGAATAAATAGAGTCAATCGGAACCTGACCGGCCTCGGCGTATTCGTTGCGGTTCTGCACGGCAGAAACGTAGCCACGGCCACGCTCAATCGTCAGTTCGAGCTCGAAACGAGCCTTGTCGTTCAGAGTCGCGATGTGCAGCTCAGGATTGTGGATTTCCACACCGGCAGGAGCCTGGATGTCAGCTGCGCTGACGGCACCGGCACCCTGCTTGCGCAGGTAAGCCTTAATGGGCTCATCGTGCTCGCTTGAGACAACGAGGTTCTTGAGGTTCAAGATGATCTCGGTCACGTCCTCTCTCACGCCCTGGACGGTGGAGAACTCGTGCAGCACGCCATCGAGGCGGATGCTGGTCACCGCGGCACCGGGGATCGATGACAGCAAGGTCCTCCGCATGGAGTTACCCAGGGTGTAGCCAAAGCCTGGTTCCAGCGGCTCAATGATGAACGCTGAACGGAAGGTGGAAAGTGTTTCTTCGGTGAGGGTGGGGCGTTGTGCAATCAGCACTGTGGTTTCCTTTCGGCAAGGTGTCCGCTATTTGACACCCGGTTGAGGATTGCGACCTAAGTCGCGACTACCTATGTGGTTGTGGGGGGACTGACGAGGGCATCAAGGCGAACCCGGATGCCTCCGACTTATACGCGACGACGCTTGGGCGGACGGCAACCGTTGTGAGCCTGTGGGGTCACATCGGTAATCGAGCCCACCTCCAGGCCTGCGGCCTGGAGTGAACGAATCGCAGTCTCACGACCGGAACCCGGTCCTTTGACAAAAACATCGACCTTCTTCATGCCGTGCTCTTGAGCCTGACGCGCAGCGGACTCTGCGGCGAGCTGAGCAGCGAAGGGGGTCGATTTGCGGGAGCCTTTGAAGCCCACGCCACCGGAGGACGCCCACGAAATGACGGCGCCTGAGGGATCAGTAATAGAAACGATGGTGTTGTTGAAGGTCGACTTGATGTGGGCGTGGCCCACTGCGACGTTCTTCTTAGTCTTGCGCCGCGGCTTGCGAGCCGCTGCCTTGGGTGCTGCCATGTTTTTTCTCCGTGACTCTAGATCGATTGGTTATTCACCAAAAAATTGGGTGGGGCTAAGCGACCTTCTTCTTACCGGCGACTGTGCGCTTGGGACCCTTACGGGTTCTCGCATTGGTCTTGGTGCGCTGACCGCGGACGGGCAGACCACGACGGTGTCGCACGCCTTCGTAGCTACCAATTTCGACCTTACGGCGAATATCTGCAGCCACCTCACGGCGAAGGTCACCCTCCACCTTGTATGTGCCCTCGATGTGCTCGCGCAACACCAAGAGTTGATCATCGGTGAGGTCTTTGACTCGGGTGTTCGGGTCAATCCCGGTTACCTCGAGGGTTTTCTTGGAACGGGTACGACCAACCCCGTAAATGTAGGTCAGGGCGATTTCGACCCGCTTTTCGCGGGGAATATCGACTCCGGCAAGACGTGCCATGTACTTTCTCCTGCTGCATGTGGAGGTCTGAGACAGAATCTGTGCCCGGGCCTCCACCCGAGGAGTCCCCCACTAGAAGCGGGTTCTCGACTCTGTCTATTGATCTATTGAGTTATTAGCCTTGGCGCTGCTTGTGACGCGGGTTTTCGCAGATCACCATCACGTTTCCGTGGCGACGAATGACTTTGCACTTGTCGCACATGGTCTTAACACTGGCGCTTACCTTCATGGTCTTTTCCTTTTATTCGCTGGCCTCGTGCCCGAGCGGTTCCCCGGGCCGTTCCTTATCCAGTAGTCCTACTTGTAGCGATAAACAATGCGACCGCGGGTGAGGTCATAAGGGCTTAGCTCCACAATTACTTTGTCTTCGGGCAAAATGCGAATGTAGTGCTGACGCATTTTCCCCGAAATGTGGGCTAAAACCTTGTGACCGTTGGTCAACTCCACTCGGAACATCGCGTTGGGAAGGGCTTCGACTACCGAACCTTCGATCTCGATGACGCCGTCTTTGTTGGCCATAGCCTCTGGTCTTAGTGTTTGATGTGGTTCTACTGGTCATGCGGGTGGAGCAGAAAAGTCTCGAAAGGCTTTTTCACACCAAAACAGTATCCTAGACCCGGGCGGTGCCTGGGCACAAGTCCCCGTTGGATTTAAGTGCTAGGAACAATGCTTTTTCCAGCGAGTGCAGCCATAATCCGCTTGGTCACCTCGGCTATGTCACCAATGCCATCAATGGCCACGACGCTTCCGCGACCACCATAGACATCGATCAGGGGGGCTGTTTGCTCTGCATAGACCTCGAGACGGTGGCGAACAACAGCCTCGTCATCGTCCGTGCGGCCCTGGTCCATCGAGCGCTTTTGTAAACGCTTGACAACGACATCGGGATCAGCCACCAACTGCACCACTGCATCGAGTGAAGTGTGGTGCTCTGCGAGGAAATCATCCAAGTGGCGAACCTGATCTGTCGTGCGAGGGTAGCCATCGAGAAGGAACCCTGCGTGGCAATCCGCTTGAGCCAACCGATCGGTAATCAAATCGTTGGTCAAGGAATCCGGAACGTTGTCGCCCTCATCCATGAACACCTTTGCCTTCAGACCCAATTCGGTCTGGTTTTTCACGTTCGCACGAAAAATGTCACCGGTCGAAATAGCCGGAACCCCAAATGCCCCTGACAACAACGCCGCCTGAGTCCCTTTGCCCGCTCCGGGAGGACCAATCAGGAGGAGCCTTGTCCCACCTGTCACTTGAGCAGGCCCTCGTAGTGGCGCTGCTGCAGCTGGGAATCGATCTGCTTGATTGTGTCCAAACCAACACCCACGATAATCAGGATGCTCGCTCCACCAAAGGGGAAGTTCTGGTTTGCATTCACTGTCGCCAGTGCAACCAGAGGAATCAATGCCACCAGACCCAGATAGAGGGAGCCCGGCAGGGTAATCCTTGTCAAGACGTAATCGAGGTATTCCGCAGTGGGTCGACCTGCCCGAATTCCGGGGATGAAGCCGCCGTAGCGCTTCATGTTGTCCGCAACTTCATCAGGGTTGAAAATAATCGCGACATAGAAGTACGTGAAGCCCACAATGAGCAGGAAGTAGACCGCCATATAGAGCGGGTTATCACCCGAGGTGAAGTTGTTCTGAATCCACACGACCCACTCGGGCACCGACCCTCCAGCACCAGGCTGGTTGAACTGTGCGAGCAATGCGGGCAGATACAGCAAAGAAGAAGCGAAGATGACCGGAATGACCCCCGCCATGTTCACCTTGATCGGAATGTAGGTGTTGGAACCCCCATAAGTGCGCCTGCCCACCATCCGCTTTGCATACTGGACGGGCACTCGGCGCTGAGACTGCTCTACAAAGACAACCAAGCCCATGATGAGCAGACCAACTGCCAACACGATCAGGAAGATTTCGAAGCCCTCAGACTGGGCGATAGCCCACAAAGAGGAGGGGAAGGTGGCAGCGATGGAGACGAAAATCAGCAGGGACATTCCATTGCCCACACCGCGCTCAGTAATCATTTCACCGAACCACATAATCAAACCGGTTCCGGCAGTCATGGTGATGACCATCAGCATGATGGCGTACCACGCATCGTTAGAGAGCAGCTGGTTACACGCAGGAACCCCTGTCGATGTTCCAAACAACGCCCCACTTCTCGCCACCGTGATCAAGGTGGTGGACTGCAAGAGAGCCAAACCAATGGTCATGTAGCGGGTGTACTGGGTCAGCTTGCCCTGGCCTGCTTGGCCTTCTTTGTGCAGAGCCTCAAAGTGCGGAATAACCACGCGCAATAGCTGGGTAATGATCGAAGCGGTGATGTAGGGCATGATGCCCAAAGCAAAGACAGACAGTTGCAACAGTGCGCCACCGCTAAAGAGATTCACAAGCTCATAGAGGCCTGCAGTGCCGCTGCTTCCAGCGAGACACTGTTGAACGTTTCGGTAGTCAACGAAAGGCGCGGGGATAAAAGATCCCAGGCGGAACAGCGCAACCACAAACAAGGTAAACGCAATCTTTTGTCTCAGGTCGGGAGTCTTAAAAATTCTCCCTAGAGCGCTGAACACATCTTCCTCCTGCCAACTGCCTTGCGGCACGTGGTGTCGAGCTTACCCTTTAGCGACCCGAAGTCCGAAAGTCGATATCTCTTCCGGACCCGGGCGCTATGGCTTACTCGGCGACGGAACCGCCGGCTTTTGTGATCTTGTCTGCAGCCTGCTTGGACACCTTGTCCACTGACACAGTCAGTGCAACAGCGAGGTCACCGTCAGCCAAAACCTTGACCTTCTGGTTCTTTCGCACAGCACCCTTAGCCACCAGGTCAGCAATGGTAACGTCACCACCCTTGGGATAGAGCTCGCTGAGGCGACCAACGTTCACAACCTGGTACTCAACACGGAACGGGTTGGTGAACCCACGCAGTTTGGGAGTACGCATGACCGAGGTCAACTGTCCACCCTGGAAACCGGGGCGAACCTGGTAACGAGCCTTTGTGCCCTTGGTTCCACGACCAGCAGTCTTACCCTTGGATCCTTCACCACGACCAACGCGAGTCTTGGCTTTCTTGGCTCCAGGAGCAGGACGCAAGTGGTGCAACTTGACCACAGCGGCGCGCTTCTCAGTTTCCTTTTTAGCAGCAGGCTTCTTCGCAGTGGGAGCTGCGGCCTTTGCGGCCGGCTTTGCAGCTGGAGCGTCGTCAGCCTTGGTGGCTGCAGCTTTCGCGGGAGCAGCCTTAGCAGCGGGTGCCTTTGCTGCTGGAGCCTTAGCCACGGACTTTGCAGCAGGAGCTTGGGCCTTGGCGGCTGGCTTAGCAGCGCTCTTTGCGGCTGGCTTTGCTGCAGCTTTAGCGGGTGCCTTTGCTGCTGGAGCCTTGGCCGCAGGGGCCTTCTTCTCAGCCGGCTTCTTCTCTTCAGCCATTAGTCAATCTCCTCGACCTTCACCAAGTGTGCAACGGTGCGGACATAGCCGCGGTTGGCGGACGTGTCTTCGCGAATGACAGAATCGCCAATTCGCTTCAGGCCCAAACTACGAATGGTGTGACGCATGTTGGGTTTCTCGCTGATCAATGACTTGATCTGAGTCACCTTGAGTTTCTTCGCCATTAGGCACCTGCCTTTGCTGCCAAAGCTTCTGCTTCGGCACGAATCAAGTGGCGGGGAGCCATATCTTCGAATTCGATGTTGCGACGAGCTGCAACCGAGCGAGGCTCTTCGAGCATCTTCAGTGCGGCAACAGTCGCGTGGACAATGTTGAGAGTGTTGGAGGATCCCAACGACTTGCTCAAAACATCATGGATACCAGCGCACTCAAGCACGGCACGAACCGGACCACCGGCGATAACGCCGGTACCGGGGGTAGCCGGACGCAACAGCACGACACCGGCTGCAGCCTCGCCCTGAACGGGGTGCGGAATGGTCTGAGCAACACGAGGAACGCGGAAGAAGTTCTTCTTCGCGTCCTCAACGCCCTTGGAAATGGCGGTGGGAACCTCGCGAGCCTTGCCGTAGCCGACACCGACCATGCCGTTACCGTCTCCGACAACAACCAAAGCGGTGAAGCTAAAGCGTCGACCACCCTTGACTACCTTGGAGACACGGTTGATCGTGACTACACGCTCGAGGAACTGGCTCTTTTCCGTGTCGCGGGTACCGCGCTCACGTGCGTTGGGGTTGCGCTCACGGCTACCGCGACGTGCTTCACGCGGTTCGTTGGCTTCAACCTCGGGCACAGCAGGAGTCTCTTCGACCACAGCTTCGTCCTTGACTTCTTCGCTCACAGTTCCAATCCACTCTCTCGTGCGCCATCAGCAATTGCTGCTACTCGGCCGGCATAGCGGTTTCCACCACGGTCAAAGACGACCGACGAAACGCCAGCCTTCTTTGCACGTTCGGCGATAACTTCGCCAATCTTGCGTGCTTTGGCGGTTTTGTCACCGGCAAAAGAACGGAAGTCGGGCTCCATCGTCGATGCTGATGCCACGGTGTGGCCCAGCTGGTCATCGACAACCTGGACGAACACGTGACGAGCGGAGCGCGTCACGACTAAGCGCGGCTTGAGAGCCGTGCCCACAACCTTCTTGCGAAGCCTGGTGTGACGGCGATTTCTCGCCGCGGACCGACTTTTTCCTCTAACAAAAGCCATGACTACTTACCAGCCTTTCCAGCCTTGCGACGCACGTTCTCGCCGGCGTACCGCACACCCTTGCCTTTATAAGGCTCAGGCTTGCGCAGTTTACGAATGTTGGCGGCGACCTCACCGACGGCTTGCTTGTCGATTCCGCTGACGGTCAACTTGTCATTTCCCTCAACGGTGAAGGTGATACCCGCGGGCGGGTCTACCTTGATCGAGTGCGAGAAGCCGAGTGCGAACTCGACGGAGGCTCCCTGGGCTGCGATACGGTATCCCGTTCCCACAATCTGGAGTTCCTTACTGTAGCCCTGGGTCACACCGATGATCAGGTTCTGAATCAGAGTCCTGGACAAACCGTGCAGGGACCGAGAAAGGCGCTCGTCATCGGGACGAGACACCACAATCTGGTTTTCGGTCATGACGGCCAGGATGGGCTCCTTCACGGTGAGCGCAAGCTCACCCTTGGGGCCTTTCACGGCAACGGCCTGACCGTCAATGGTGACGGTGACACCTGCGGGGATTTCAATGGGCAAACGACCAATACGTGACATCAGTGATCACCACACGTAGGCGAGGACTTCCCCACCCACGCCTTTCTTAGTTGCTTCCCGGTCGGTCAACAAACCAGACGAGGTGGACAAAATTGCCACACCCAATCCGCCGTGGACCTTAGGGATTTCAGTGGACTTCGCATAGACGCGCAGACCGGGCTTGGAAACCCGCTTGATGCCCACAATGGAGCGCTCGCGGTTGGGGCCGTATTTGAGCGACAGCGTGAGGGTTTGGCCCACGCGTGCTGCTTCGGTTGTCCAACTGGCAATGTAGCCCTCGCGCTTCAAGATGTCACAAATGTGAGTCTTCAGCTTCGAGCTCGGCATCGACACAGTGTCGTGGTGTGCCGAGTTCGCGTTGCGCAGTCTGGTCAGCAAGTCTGCGACCGGATCTGTCATCGTCATGGTTTTTTTCTCTTTTCTCTGGCTGGTTTCGACTCCAGGGACACCTGGGCCGACCTTGTCAGTTAGGGCCCTTAGGCCTCGGCTTTAGCGGGCTGAGCAAACGGGAATCCGAGTGCCAGCAATAGCGCGCGACCTTCATCATCCGTTTTCGCGGTTGTGACGACGGTGATGTCGAAACCACGAACGCGGTCGATGTTGTCTTGGTTGATCTCGTGGAACACCGACTGCTCGGTGATTCCAAAGGTGTAGTTACCGTTGCCATCAAACTGACGGTCGCTCAGACCACGGAAGTCGCGGATGCGAGGCAGAGCCAAGTTGACCAGGCGGTCAACGAACTCCCACGCGCGGTTTCCCCGCAACGTCACGTGAGCACCAATCGGCATGCCCTCACGCAGTTTGAACTGTGCGATGGACTTGCGAGCAAGCGTTACGACGGGCTTCTGGCCGGTAATCAAAGTCAGGTCTTTCAAAGCGCCCTCGATGACCTTGGAATCTTTCGCTGCCTCACCAACACCGGTGTTGACAACGACCTTGACGATCGTGGGCACCTGGTGTGGGTTGGTGTAGCTGAAGTTCTCGGTGAGTACCGGGACAATCTCTGAACGATAAATCGCCTTGAGACGGGGCATGGCAGGAGCCTTCTGCTCGGTTGCTGAGGCCATTAGAGCTCTTCTCCTGACTTCTTAGCAATGCGCACGCGCACCTGCTTCTTGACACCGTTCTTGGTGACAGTCTTGGTTTCATAGCCAACGCGGGTGGGCTTCTTGGACTTGGGGTCCACCACAGCCACGTTCGAAATGTGAATCGGAGCCTCGTGGGTCTCGATTCCACCGGTCTTCGCTCCGCGCTGGGTCTGACCCACGCGAATGTGCTTCTTGACGTAGTTCACGCCTTCCACAATCACGCGGTTTTCCTCAGCGAGGACCTCGATGACGCGACCCTGCTTACCGCGGTAGCCGCCTCGTGCCTCCGAGGAGCCACTGATGACCTGGACCAGGTCACCCTTCTTAATTCTTGCCATGGTTAGAGCACCTCCGGAGCCAACGAAATGATCTTCATGAAACGCTTGTCACGCAGCTCGCGACCCACCGGGCCGAAGATGCGGGTGCCACGAGGTTCGCCCTCTTTGCTCTTGATCAGAACGGCAGCGTTTTCATCAAATTTGATGTAGGAACCGTCGGGACGACGGGTTTCTTTGACCGTGCGCACGATGACGGCCTTGACGACCTCACCTTTCTTGACGTTTCCGCCAGGAATTGCATCTTTCACGGTCGCGACGATGATGTCACCGAGGCCGGCGTAGCGACGACCCGATCCACCGAGCACGCGGATAGTCAAGAGTTCCTTGGCACCGGTGTTATCAGCAACTTTGAGTCTGGATTCTTGTTGAATCATGGGTTACTTCGCCTTCTCGACAATCTCGACTAGACGCCAGCGCTTGGTGGCTGACAGGGGACGGGTTTCTGCGATGAGCACCAGGTCACCGATGCCTGCAGAGTTCAGCTCGTCGTGAGCCTTGACCTTGGAGGACCGGCGCACGACCTTGCCGTACAGGGGGTGCTTCACGCGGTCTTCGACCTCTACGACGATGGTCTTTTCCATCTTGTCGCTGGTGACGAAACCCCGGCGCGCCTTGCGGTACCCACGGGCGTCCTTGTCGCGGACATCGCGTGCCGCGGACTCGTGACCCTTTTGGATATCGGCGGCCATTATGCACTCTCCTCGGTTGCCTCAGGGGCTTTCGCCTCTTCAGCTTTTTCGGTCTTCTTTGTCGCGGTCTTCTTTGTCGCGGTCTTCTTAGCGGGCTTCTCCACCGGAGCAGGGGTTGCCCTGATTCCGAGTTCGCGCTCGCGGATCACAGTGTAGATACGGGCGATGTCGCGCTTGACGGCACGCACCCGACCGTGGTTGTCCAGCTGGCCAGTCGCAGCCTGGAAGCGGAGGTTGAACAGCTCTTCCTTGGCACGACGCAACTCATCGAGCAGGCGCTCATCTTCAAACGTGTCGAGCTCCACTGGTGCAAGCTCTTTCGATCCCACAGCCATTACATGCCCTCCTCACGCTTGATGATGCGTGCTTTCAATGGGAGCTTGTGAATCGCACGCGTCATGGCCTCACGGGCCAGTTCTTCACTCACACCGGCGACCTCGAAGAGGACGCGGCCTGGCTTGACGTTGGCGATCCACCACTCGGGTGAACCCTTGCCGCTACCCATGCGGGTTTCCGCGGGCTTCTTGGTCAGCGGACGGTCGGGGTAGATGTTGATCCAGACTTTTCCACCACGCTTGATGTGGCGGGTCATGGCAACACGAGCAGCTTCAATCTGTCGGTTGGTCACATAGGCGCTGGTGATGGCTTGGATGCCGTACTCACCAAACGACACAGTGGTTCCACCTGTAGCGTGCCCACCGCGCTTGGGGTGGTGCTGCTTGCGGAACTTAACTTTGCGAGGAATCAACATGGTTACTCGGCTCCCCCTGCTGCAACTGGTGCAACGTCAGCGGCTGCAACAGCAGCCGGTCCACGGCGGGCTCCACCACGGTCGGGGCGCTGAGAGCGAGAAGCTGCTTGCTCACGAGCCAGTTCCTTGTTGGTGATGTCACCCTTGTAAATCCAGACCTTCACGCCGATGCGGCCGAAAGTGGTTCTGGCCTCATAGAAGCCGTAGTCAATATTTGCCCGAAGGGTGTGCAGTGGCACGCGACCCTCGCGGTAGAACTCGGAGCGGCTCATTTCCGCCCCACCGAGTCGACCCGACACCTGGATGCGAATACCCTTGACGCCAGCACGCTGAGCGCCCTGGAGGCCCTTGCGCATTGCGCGACGGAATGCCACACGACCAGACAGCTGCTCGGCGATGCCCTGGGCAACAAGCTGAGCTTCGCTCTCGGGGTTCTTCACCTCGAGAATGTTGAGCTGGATCTGCTTGCTGGTCATCGTCTCCAAGTCGGCGCGAATACGCTCTGCCTCGGCTCCACGGCGACCGATAACGATGCCGGGACGAGCGGAGTGGATGTCCACGCGGACACGGTCACGGGTGCGCTCTATCTCAATGCGAGCAATACCGGCGCGGTCGAGTTCCTTCTGCAAGAACTTACGAATACGCACGTCCTCAGCAACGAAGTCTGAGTAACGCTGACCCTTGGTGGTGGAGTCGGAGAACCAGCGCGACACGTGGTCGGTGGTGATTCCCAGACGGAAACCGTACGGATGTACTTTCTGACCCATGGTTACTTGCCAGCCTTCTGTGTTGAGCGGCCCGGGTTAACCGAGGCCTCGTCGGGCGTTGCCAGCACTACGGTGATGTGGCTGGTGCGCTTGTTGATACGGAATGCCCGACCTTGAGCACGCGGACGGAACCGCTTCAAGGTCATTCCCTCATCAACAAAAGCGCGAGCGATAAAGAGGTCCTGGTCGTCCAGGAAAATACCTTCTTTGTCGGCCGTAACCCGCGCGTTGGCCATGGCCGAGGCCACCACCTTTGCGATGGGCTCGCTTGCGGACTGGGGGGCAAATTTCAGCACGGCGAGTGCTTCAGCAGCCTGCTTGCCGCGAATCAAGTCGACAACCCGGCGGGCTTTTTGTGGGGTCACGCGAATGTTGCGCACCCGAGCGATGGATTCAACCATGTCTCTACCTCCTGGCCACCGCGGTTAGCGGCGGCGGCCTTTCTTGTCGTCTTTTTCGTGACCACGGAACGTGCGGGTGGGGGCGAACTCACCGAGTTTGTGACCCACCATGGTTTCCGTGACAAAAACAGGGATGTGCTTGCGGCCATCGTGCACCGCAATCGTGTGGCCGAGCATGGCCGGAACGATCATCGAGCGCCTGGACCAGGTCTTGATGACGTTCTTGGTGTTGGCATCGTTCTGACGCACGACCTTCTGCAGGAGGTGGTCATCCACGAAGGGTCCTTTTTTAAGACTACGAGGCATGTTCTTCTCTCCTACTAACGCTTCTTGCCGACGGTGCGACGACGAACGATCTGCTTGTTGCTGGCCTTCTTACGCGACCTAGTGCGTCCCTCAGCTTGACCCCAAGGGCTCACCGGGTGACGTCCACCAGAAGTCTTACCTTCACCACCACCGTGTGGGTGGTCTACCGGGTTCATGGCGACACCGCGGACGGTGGGGCGAACACCCTTCCAACGCTTACGGCCAGCCTTACCCCAGTTGATGTTGGACTGCTCAGCGTTGCCGACCTCACCGATGGTGGCGCGGCACCGAACGTCCACATTGCGAATTTCACCCGAGGGCAAACGCAGCTGGGCGTTGGGGCCGTCCTTAGCGACGAGACGAACCGCGGCGCCAGCGGAGCGGGCCATCTTGGCTCCACCACCGGGACGAAGCTCAATGGCGTGCACCACGGTTCCCACCGGGATGTTGCGCAAAGGCAAGTTGTTGCCGGGCTTGATGTCGGCGTTAGGACCGGACTCGATGACATCACCCTGGCGAAGCTTGTTGGGGGCGATGATGTAACGCTTGGTTCCATCGATGAAGTGCAGCAGGGCAATGCGTGCAGTCCGGTTGGGGTCGTACTCAATGTGAGCAACGGTGGCGTTGATGCCGTCCTTGTCATTGCGACGGAAGTCGATGACGCGGTACTGACGCTTGTGGCCTCCACCGATGTGACGGGTTGTGATACGACCGGTGTTGTTACGACCGCCTGTTTTGGGCAGTGGTCGAAGCAATGACTTCTCCGGCGTGCTGCGAGTGATTTCTTGGAAATCAGCAACAGAAGAGCCACGACGACCAGGAGTCGTCGGCTTGTATTTGCGAATACCCATGTTCTCTTCCTACCTATCCCACAGCCGTGAAAATGTCGATGGTTCCGGCCGACAGCGTGACAATGGCACGCTTGGTGTCTTTGCGCTTACCGGTTCCGAATTTGGTGCGGCGGGTCTTTCCGTTTTTGTTAAGCGTGTTCACTCCGGAGACCTTCACGTTGAAGATCTTCTCCACCGCAAGCTTGATTTCGGTCTTGGTCGCGCGGGGGTCTACCTCAAAGGTGTACTTACCCTGGTCGATCAAGGTGTAGCTCTTCTCGCTCACGATGGGGCGGAAGATAACGTCCCTGGGGTCTTTGTTCCAGGCAATCTGGTGGACACTCATTATTTGCCTCCCTTGGCGGCGCTCGCAGCTTTGTCAGCAACAAATGTCTCGAGGGCCTCAGCAGTGAACAAGATGTCGTCACTGTTGAGAACGTCGTATGCGTTCAGTTGGTCGGGGTGCACAGCGTGAATACCGGGCAAGTTGCGAACACTCTTTTGGCCATTGAGGTCATCTCGACCAATCACGACTAATACATGAGGACCAGGAGCAGCCTGTGCAATCAGCTTCGCGGCAATCTTGGTCGAAGGAGCCTTATCGGTCCCCAAGCCCTGGACGACGTGAATGCGGTCTGCGCGGGCGCGATCCGAGAGTGCGCTCAACAGAGCTTTTGCCACCATCTTCTTGGGGGTGCGCTGCGAGTAATCGCGAGGTGTTGGTCCGTGCACGACGCCACCACCGCGGTGCTGGGGAGCACGAATCGAACCCTGACGGGCGCGACCGGTTCCCTTCTGCTTGAACGGCTTGCGGCCAGCACCCGACACTTCACCACGGTTCTTGGTCTTGTGGGTTCCCTGACGGGCGGCTGCGAGCTGTGCGACGACAACCTGGTGCATCAGCGGAATGTTGGTCACCACGTCGAACACGTCGGCGGGAAGATCAACAGACCCAGACTTCTTGCCTGCGGCGTCTAGAACATCAACAGATGTAGCCATGGTTAGGCTCCCTTCCTGGCGTTACGAACGAAAACCAGTCGACCCTTGGCGCCGGGAACGGCGCCCTTGATCAACAAAAGGCCGCGCTCAGCGTCGACGGCGTGAACACGAAGGTTCATCACCGTGACACGATCGCCACCCATACGACCAGCCATCCGCATGCCCTTGAAGACGCGAGACGGGGTCGAGGAGGCACCAATGGAGCCGGGCTTGCGGTGGTTACGGTGCGAACCGTGCGAAGCGGAGACACCCTTGAAGTTGTGTCGCTTCATAACACCGGCGAAACCCTTGCCCTTGCTGGTTCCCATGACGTCAACGACCTGGCCGGCGTGGAACACCTCAGCGGTAATCTCCTGACCTAGCTGGTAGTCAGAAGCATCGCTGGTGCGAATCTCGGTCACGTGGCGACGAGGAGTCACTCCGGCCTTCTCAAAGTGACCTTTGAGCGGCGCGGTGACCTTGCGGGGGTCAATCGGGCCAGACGCAATCTGGATCGCTTCGTAGCCGTCTTTCTCTACGGTGCGAACCTGGGTGACCACGTTGGGCGCAACGGAGACCACGGTTACGGGAACCAGAAGGTTGTTCTCATCCCACACCTGGGTCATGCCGAGCTTGATGCCCAGCACCCCTTTTGTAGTTGTCACAGTCGACATGGTGTCTTCCTTAAAGCTTAATTTCGATGTTGACGTCGGCGGGCAGGTCCAAACGCATCAAGGAGTCCACCGCTTTGGGGGTGGGGTCGATGATGTCAATCAGACGCTTGTGGGTGCGCTTTTCAAAGTGCTCGCGCGAGTCCTTGTACTTGTGCGGAGAGCGGATAACGGCGATGACGTCCTTCTCGGTCGGCAACGGCACTGGTCCAACGACAGTCGCACCCGCACGGGTTACCGTGTCAACAATCTTTCGTGCCGAAACGTCAAGACCAGCGTGGTCATACGACTTCAGTCGAATGCGGATTTTTTGTCCCGCCATGGTTTTCTCTTTCTCTCACTCGCACAAAACTCTCGCTTTGCACATTGCTTTCTCGCCGGGCGCTAGAGCGCCAAGCGACACACACCACTGTTCTTCTATCAACACACACTCGACCTGCCTAGCGGCAGTCTCCGGCACACAGACACACTGTCTGCTACACGAACTTCGTCGATGACGTTGCGTTCTGCTACCCGCGGCCTAGGTGTCAAGCGAAGCCGCTGACCTATGCACTACCTGGCAGTGAGCCGGGCACAAATGCCCAGCGTATTGAACGTCAACACTCTGCCACATCACGGCATTTCCCGCAACCCGGGCGTGTCGGAAAGCACCCCTGCGTTCTAGGGATTTTTTCTGGTGAGAGAAGCCATCAATGCCTCCAGCGGGCCCTGCCGGAATCGCTGGAACCACAAGACGCTGACCCCGGCCAAAAGCGCGAACACGGCTATGGCAATGAGCATGGCAACCCAGTAGTCGACCGCTTGAAAGAGGCCAAGTCCCCACGCCCCGAAGATCATGCTGAGCAGGACCGATTGGAGGAGATAATTCGTGAGCGATGCCCTTCCCGAATATCGCATCCACGCCACAGAGGGAGAATTTTTACGAACCAGGAGAGCAATCACGGCGAGATAGCCCATGCTCACCAAGGGCGCGGTTGTGAATCCTATGGTCAGTGACCCTAGGTACACCGCTTCAGAAGGGTTCCCGGAGGTCTCATTGGTGACATAAAGAACCGCGGCGAGAAGCTGAAACGGGAGTCCAACACCGAAACCCCACCGAAGCATCGTGCCAGTCCGAAGCGCCAGAGAATTTACACCCAGCAGGCCCTTGCGTGCTGAAAGAACCCCCACGAGGAACGCGGCAAAAACCAGACCGCCCTGGAGCAAGAGCCCGTTTGTCACACCGATCACCCACAACTCGAGACGGGGCTCAATCGCTTCGGTGAACGTTCCATTCCTCATGACCTCGTCGAGGCTGTTGGTGAACTCACCTAAATCAACACCAGACTCTTCAGCCAGCCAGGTCAAGAGCGAAAACGAGACCAGCAAAAGTGTCGTGAGCAACCACAAGGCCCATGCCCACACCTTCAGTACGCGCTCACTCCTAGACATGAAAACAAGGAGTACCAAACCAAAGACTCCATACAGGAAGAGGATGTCCCCGTGCCAGAGGAGAGTGAAGTGGACTGCGCCGAGGGCGATAAGCGCGAGAGATCGACGAGCAAAGCGCGGCCTGCCTGACTTCTCGCCTTTCGTGACGTAGTGCGAGCTATAGCCAAAGAGGAACGAGAAGAGCAAATAAAATTTGCCCTGAAACAAGGTGATCATCACGACCGTGGTGATGGAGTTTCCTAGGCCCGCCACGTCCTCTCCCCAGATCCCGTCACTCGAGTGATGGGAAAAGTACGAAAGATTCACCAAGAGGATCCCGAACAGTGCGAAGCCTCGGAGCACGTCGGGGAGGCGATCGCGCTGGACCAGAGGGGCGACGCTCACAGGAGTACCTTTCGGTGGCGGATTGCGATTGCGAGGACGAGGGACGGCCAGATGAGTATTTGCCCGCAGAGAAACCAGACCACTACATTGGTTTGTGGCCGGGTTAGCCTGAGGGTCGTCGTGATGGTGCCACTGTCATCAGCTTGGAACGCCCAGACCAAAATGCTCATTCCGATAAAACCCAGCACGGTCGCCAATGCTCGATAGGCGCTCAAGTAAATCCGATTACGAATAGCCACCAACCGCTCATCCAAAGCATCATCCGGCGCATCTGCAACGAGCCGAACTGCTCTGCGCAGAAGAAACCAGACGACGAACACGCCCGCGGCCATAACCAGAGGAATAACACCGATTCCATCGTCAACAAACCACACGATGACCGGTGCAACGAATATGACGAAAAGCGCGAGCGCAATCACCGCACCGAGTCCTCGCCGGCTTCGCAGCAAGTCCCATTTCGTATCGGAGAGGTCTTTTGTGACCTCCCGGGCAGAGGTGGTTTGCCATAACGAGTCGCTGATGGCACTCCACGAAAACGTGCGTGTCATGAGCTCTCTCCTATCTCAGCGGAATCCGCTTCGCGAATCCGATTTACATCGTCCAACCAGAAAATTTCTTCCATTGGCGAGCTCAGCGCTCGACAAATTTTCAGGGCCAGCTCCAGGCTCGGGTTATATTCCCCGCGCTCGAGATACCCCAACGTTTGGTAATGGACCCCGACAATGTCGGCTAGCTCGCCCCGGGAGAGCCCGCGATCGGAACGTGCCTGCTCAATTCGGTTGACAACCGGCGCCGTCTCATCTTTTGGAGGCCTACTCACAAGAAATAGCATAAATGCTATGTAGCAATAATGCAACATTGTGGGAGCGTTAAACGACGATGGGCCCGGAGTTTCCTCCGGGCCCATCGTGCAAGGGAACTACTTGAGAACCTTGGTTACCGTTCCGGCGCCCACAGTGCGTCCACCCTCACGGATGGCGAAGCTGAGGCCCTCCTCCATGGCGATGGGCTGAATCAGCTCAACGGTCATGTCGGTGGTGTCACCGGGCATCACCATTTCGGTGCCAGAAGGCAACGAGATGACGCCAGTCACGTCCGTGGTACGGAAGTAAAACTGGGGACGGTAGTTGGTGTAGAAGGGGTTGTGACGTCCACCCTCTTCTTTGGAGAGGATGTAGGCGGTGCCCTCGAAGTTGGTGTGCGGGGTTACTGAACCCGGTGCAACAACAACCTGGCCACGCTCTACGTCTTCACGCTTGGTACCGCGAAGCAGCAGACCACAGTTCTCGCCTGCCCATGCCTCATCGAGCTGCTTGTGGAACATCTCGATACCGGTCACGATGGTCTTCTGAGTGGGACGAATTCCCACAATCTCAACATCAGAGTTGATCTTCAGGGTTCCACGCTCGGCGCGACCGGTCACAACAGTTCCACGACCAGTGATCGTGAAGACGTCTTCGATCGGCATCAAGAACGGCTTGTCCTTGTCGCGAATTGGGTCGGGGACACTCGCGTCAACGGCGTCCATGAGCTCCATGATCTTGTCGCCCCAGGCAGCATCTCCTTCGAGAGCCTTCAGACCAGAAACGCGGATCACAGGAGCGTTGTCGCCATCGAAGCCCTGGCTGGAGAGCAGCTCACGGACCTCAATCTCAACGAGCTCAAGGATTTCTTCATCGTCGACCATGTCGGCCTTGTTCAGCGCGACGAGCAGGTAAGGAACACCCACCTGCTTGGCGAGCAGAACGTGCTCACGAGTCTGTGCCATCGGACCGTCAGTGGCGGCAACCACGAGGATTGCACCGTCCATCTGTGCGGCACCGGTGATCATGTTCTTGATGTAGTCGGCGTGGCCGGGAGCGTCAACGTGTGCATAGTGACGCTTGTTGGTCTCGTACTCCACGTGGGAGATGTTGATGGTGATACCGCGCTGACGCTCTTCCGGAGCAGAGTCAATGGACGCGAAGTCGCGTACCACGTTGACTGCTGAGGGGTGACGATCTGCGAGCACCTTCGAAATAGCAGCGGTAAGAGTGGTCTTGCCGTGGTCGACGTGACCGATCGTACCGATGTTGACGTGCGGTTTGGTCCGCTCGAACTTGGCCTTAGCCACTATGGTCCTCCTCGGGACTGTGTCTGAACCTTGCGGGAACAGATTTTTGGTTACTTGTCTTGGTGTTTGTAGGCCAGGCGAGCCTTATTCTTCGGGCTTAGTCGCCCTTGCCCTTCTGAATAATCTCGTCGGCCACAGCCTTCGGGACTTCAGCGTACGTCTCGAACGTCATCGAATACACAGCGCGGCCAGAGGTCTTCGACCTCAGGTCACCCACATATCCGAACATTTCCGAGAGCGGCACGAGTGCGCGAACAACTTTAACGCCGGTCGCATCCTCCATGCTCTGGATCTGTCCACGCCGCGAGTTGAGGTCACCGATGACGTCACCCATGTATTCCTCAGGGGTGCGCACCTCGACTGACATCAAAGGCTCGAGCAGGACAGGGTTTGCTTTCCTCGCGGCCTCTTTATAGACCATGGATCCAGCAATTTTGAACGCCATCTCGGATGAGTCGACGTCGTGGTACTGCCCATCCAAGAGTGTCGCTTTGACACCCACGGTCGGGTAGCCCGCCAGAACACCAACCTGCATAGCGTCCTGAATTCCAGCGTCTACCGACGGGATGTATTCACGAGGAATACGTCCACCGGAGACTTGATTATCAAACTCGTACATCGTGTCACCCGTGACATCGATGGGCTCCAGGTTGATCTGCACCTTGGCAAACTGACCAGAACCACCGGTCTGCTTCTTGTGGGTGTAGTCGACCTTCTCCACCTTCGAGCGGATGGTCTCGCGGTAGGCAACCTGGGGCTTACCCACGTTGGCTTCCACGTTGAATTCACGCTTCATCCGGTCAACCAGGATGTCCAAGTGCAACTCACCCATACCCTTGATCAGGGTCTGACCGGTTTCCATGACCTGTTCGGTCCGGAACGTCGGGTCTTCTTCGGCAAGCTTCTGGATTGCAAGAGAAAGTTTTTCCTGGTCAGCCTTGGTCTTGGGCTCGATTGCCACCTCAATAACAGGCTCAGGGAAGGTCATGGACTCGAGAACAACAGGCTGACCCGGGTCACACAGCGTGTCACCGGTCGTGGTGTCTTTAAGACCGATCACCGCGTAAATGTGTCCTGCGGACATCTTGTCTACGGGGTTTTCCTTGTTGGCATGCATCTGGAAAATTTTCCCGATGCGCTCCTTCTTGTCCTTAGTGGAGTTCACCACGGCTGCACCGCTGTCGACTCCACCGGAATAGACGCGAACATAGGTCAAGCGACCAAAGAACGGGTGCACGGCGACCTTGAAGGCCAGCGCGGAGAATGGTTCGCCCGACGAGGGCTTCCTGGACACAACCTTCTCTGCGTCACGCACATCGTGACCCTCCACAGCGGGAACGTCAAGAGGAGAAGGCAAGTAGGCAACAACGGCGTCCAGCATCGGCTGCACTCCCCGGTTCTTGAACGACGAGCCACAGAGCACTGGGTAGGCCTGAGACGAGACTGTCAGCTGCCGAATAGCGGCTTTGATCTCGGCGTTGGAGATTTCTTCGCCGTTCAGGAATTTCTCCAAAAGCTCTTCGTTAGCCTCTGCAACACCCTCGATGAGCTTCGCGCGGTACTCCTCGGCCTTAGCCTGCATGTCCGCTGGGATTTCCTGGATTTGGTACTCGGCACCCAAGGTCACGTCACCCTTAGAGTCACCGGGCCAGACAATTGCCTTCATTTCCACCAGGTCAACAACACCCACGAAGGTGGACTCGAAACCGATGGGCAACTGAATCACGAGGGGCTTCGCACCCAAACGCTTGATGATGGTGTCTACGGTGTAATAGAAGTCGGCGCCGAGCTTGTCCATCTTGTTCACGAAACAGATGCGCGGAACGTCGTACTTGTCTGCCTGACGCCACACTGTCTCTGACTGGGGCTCAACGCCCTCTTTCCCGTCGAATACCGCAACAGCGCCATCAAGAACACGGAGGCTGCGCTCCACCTCAACGGTGAAGTCCACGTGGCCAGGGGTGTCGATGATGTTGATCTGGTGGTTGTCCCAGAAGCAGGTGGTTGCAGCGGAGGTGATGGTGATACCGCGCTCTTGTTCCTGCGCCATCCAGTCCATGGTGGCGGCACCGTCGTGGACCTCACCGATCTTGTGGGAAATACCGGTATAGAACAGAATGCGCTCTGTCGTCGTGGTCTTTCCCGCATCGATGTGAGCCATGATGCCAATGTTGCGGACCTTGTTCAGGTCGGTTAGCACGTCAAGTGCCACAGTATTCCTCCGGAGATTAGTGAGACGATCGGGTCTTTGGCTTTCGCCGGTTTGCTACCAGCGGTAGTGGGCGAAGGCCTTGTTGGATTCGGCCATCTTGTGGGTGTCTTCACGACGCTTGACAGCGGCACCAAGGCCGTTAGAAGCATCAAGAATTTCGTTGGTCAAACGCTCGGTCATCGTCTTTTCACGACGAGCCTTTGCGTAGCTGGTCAACCAGCGCAATGCCAAGGTGTTAGCACGGTGAGGCTTGACCTCGACGGGCACCTGGTATGTAGAGCCACCCACGCGACGTGAACGCACCTCGAGGGTGGGGCGCACGTTATCGAGCGCCTTCTTCAAGAGAACGACAGGCTCCTGGCCACTCTTCTGGGCAACGCCCTCGAGTGCTCCATAGACAATGCGCTCGGCGAGACCCTTTTTTCCCTGAACCAGGATCTTGTTCACGAGCTGAGAAACGATGGGGGCCCCGTATACGGGGTCAGCAACAACGGGGCGCTTAGGAGCGGGACCTTTACGAGGCATTACTTCTTCTCCTTCTTGGCTCCGTAGAGGCTGCGAGCCTGCTTACGGTTTTTGACGGCTTGGGTGTCAAGAGCACCGCGGACAATTTTGTAACGGACACCCGGGAGGTCTTTCACACGACCACCACGCACCAGCACCATGGAGTGCTCCTGCAGGTTATGGCCCTCACCGGGAATGTAGGCGGTAACTTCCGTACCGTTGGAAAGCTTCACACGCGCCACCTTACGCAGGGCCGAGTTCGGCTTCTTAGGGGTCGTGGTGTAGACGCGGGTACATACTCCGCGCTGCTGGGGGTTGGCCTTCAGGGCAGGCGTCTTGGTCTTCTGGACCTTGGGCTTGCGACCTTTACGGACCAACTGTTGAATCGTTGGCACAGTTCACTCCTTATTAGTGCTGCACGGTGACAGCTAATTGATGGTGGTACTGGATGGTGTTGGTTATATCTCCACCACCCAGCGACATCTCACCAAGCGGCGCCTTACGGCTAGTGCTTGGTATGCCGTGGGGGCTGGCTAACCGGTATTTCCACTGGTGTTGCCCGGGTCCCGATCGTGGAGTTGATGGCCCGAGTCCTGTCTACCCTCGAAAAGGCACACAGGATGGGCGTGCCATCGCACACACAAACTCCTAGAGTAATGCCGAAAAAGCCGTGGGTCAAATGATTTCCACAAATTTTCCCCACAAAACCATCAACCAGGTCGCTGCAATCATGCAGGGGCCAAACGGAAGGTGGTCCTTCACCGACATCATTCGCATTAAAACCAACCCAGAGGCTAAGAAACCCCCGATCACAAAAGAGCCCATCACCTGTCCGACAACCAACACTGGATGAAACCAACCGAGATAGAAACCCAGCACGGCCTGCAGCTTCACATCCCCCCACCCCAACCCCCTGGGCGCTGCTGCGGCCAACAGGGCAAAGAATCCAGCGCCAAGAGCACTGGCGCCGAGCGCCTCCCCGAGTGCAGAAATATCCCCCATCACGAGTGCCACTGTGCCCAGGAGAAAACCGGTGAGCGCATTCCCAATATTAGGCAGGCGATGAGAACGCACATCAATGACCGAGAGCCACAATCCGGCAACACCCACAATCAGATGAAGCGCCCATTCCCCGACCAGCATGAACAGAGGCTAGGGAAACCCCCAACACCTGGTCAGAGTTATCCCCACAACGACAGTGGGTTAACGACAAAGGGACCGGCAACAGCCGGTCCCTTTGTACTCATAGTTCAGTGACTACTTGTAGCTACCCTCACCGCTTGTGGCGGGATCTTCCGAGCTAAAAGACTCGAAGTCCACGAAGGAGAGGTCGTCAGCTGCACCGAAGCTGTCTTCGGCGAAGAGCCTGGCCGGGTAGTGCTCTGCGCGAGCTTCCTCGGTGGGTTCGACGGTGACGTTGCGGTAGTTGGCAAGACCGGTTCCCGCAGGAATCAGCTTTCCAATGATGACGTTCTCCTTGAGGCCGACCAGCGGGTCGCTCTTCCCTTGCATTGCTGCTTCGGTCAGAACCCGGGTTGTCTCCTGGAAAGAGGCTGCAGACAGCCACGACTCAGTTGCCAGAGATGCCTTGGTAATACCCATGACTTCCTGACGAGCCGATGCGGTCTTCTTGCTATCGCTCAGTGCTTGACGGTTGATCGAGTTATACCTCGTGCGATCAACGAGTTCACCAGGGAGCAAGTTGGTCTCACCGTGGTCAACCACGGTCACCTTACGCATCATCTGACGGACAATGACCTCGATGTGCTTGTCGTGGATAGGAACACCCTGTGATCCATACACTCCCTGCACACCATCGACGAGGTGCTGTTGAACGGCACGAACACCCTTGACGCGGAGCACCTCTTTGGGGTCCACAGGACCCTCGTGAAGCTGAGCACCGAGCTCGACATTCTGGCCATCTTCCACCAGAAGAGTCATGCGCTTAGACACGGTGTGCAAGATGGGCTCGTCACCGTTGTCCGGAGTCAGAGTCATCTTGTACTGAGTGTCAGTCTTTTCGATGGTGACGCGACCGTTGGCTTCACAGATGGGGCTTGCACCCTTGGGGGTCCGGGCTTCAAAGAGCTCGGTCACCCGGGGCAGACCCTGTGTGATGTCATCAGCCGATGCAGACCCACCGGTGTGGAAGGTACGCATGGTGAGCTGAGTTCCCGGTTCACCGATGGACTGAGCAGCGATAATTCCGACTGCCTCACCCAGGTCAGCGGCAATTCCCGACGCGAGTGAGCGACCGTAACACGAGGCACACACACCAACGACGGACTCGCACGTGAGAACCGAGCGAACGGTGATCTCGCGAACTCCACCAGCGACGAGTTCGTTGATAACGACATCGCCCACATCGGAGCCAGCCGACACAACGACCGTGCCCTTTTCGTTCACGGCGTCTTCAGCCAAGTTTCTGGCGTAGACCTCGTTTTCGACGTTTTCGGAACGAACCCAGGTGCCATCGGCATCCTGCTCTGCAATCGGGAAGGTAATTCCCTTGCTGGTGCCACAGTTCTCTTCGCGGATGATGACGTCCTGCGCCACGTCCACGAGACGACGGGTCAGGTAACCGGAGTCAGCTGTCCGCAACGCGGTGTCAGCCAGACCCTTTCTCGCACCGTGTGTAGCGATGAAGTACTCGGCGACCGAGAGGCCTTCGCGGTAGCTGGAGATAATCGGGCGAGCAATAACCTCACCACGAGGGTTGGAGACCAACCCGCGCATACCGGCAATGTTTCCGACCTGCAGCCAGTTACCGCGGGCACCGGAGGTGACCATGCGGTTGATGGTGTTATCGACCGGGAAGGCCGCACGCATTTCATCGTTGACCTCCTTGGTGCAGGCACTCCACACACCCACGAGTTCACGACGGCGCTCGACGTCAGAGATCAGACCCTTGTCGTACTGCGATTGGATCTTCGTTGCCAACTTCTCGTACTTGGCGACGATTTCCTTCTTGTGGACCGGGGTGAGCACATCGCTCAGCGCCACAGTCACACCCGAGCGAGTGGCCCAATAGAAACCGGCATCCTTGACGCGGTCCAAGGTCTCTGCAACAGCGACCTTCGGATAGCGCTCAGCCAAGTCATTCACGAGGGATGAAATAAGTCCCTTGTCGGCGACGGCAGCAACCCAGGGGTAGTCCTCGGGCAGGAGCTCGTTGAACAACGCGCGACCCAGTGTTGTCTCGTGCACAACCGAGCTGCCCTGAACGAAGCCTTCTGGGGCGTCCTTCAAGTGCAAGTTGTGGATACGAATTTTGACCGTTGCGTTCAAGCTCAAGGACTTCTGGTCCATAGCCATGATTGCCTCGGCGATCGAGCTAAACGCACGACCCTCTCCGATTGCGCCTTCCTTCAGGGTGGTCAAGTGGTGCAGACCAATGATCATGTCCTGGGTCGGCACCGTTACGGGGCGACCATCGGAGGGCTTCAAGATGTTGTTTGATGCGAGCATCAAAACGCGGGCTTCAGCCTGAGCTTCGACCGATAACGGAAGGTGAACAGCCATCTGGTCACCATCGAAGTCAGCGTTGAAGGCTGCACAGACCAGCGGGTGCAGCTGGATTGCTTTACCTTCCACCAGCTGAGGCTCGAATGCTTGGATACCCAAACGGTGCAATGTTGGCGCACGGTTCAACAAAACGGGGCGCTCGCGGATGATCTCTTCGAGAACATCCCACACCTCGGGGCGTGAACGCTCGACCATGCGCTTGGCGTTCTTGATGTTGCTGGAGTGACCCAGGTCCATCAGGCGCTTGATCACGAAAGGCTTGAACAGCTCCAGGGCCATCAGCTTGGGCAGACCACACTGGTGCAGTTTCAGCTGAGGACCCACCACGATGACCGAACGGCCCGAGTAGTCCACGCGCTTACCGAGCAGGTTCTGGCGGAATCGACCCTGCTTACCCTTGAGCATGTCCGACAAGCTCTTGAGCGGACGGTTACCGGTTCCGGTAACGGGACGACCACGACGACCGTTGTCAAACAGCGCGTCAACGGCTTCCTGAAGCATGCGCTTCTCGTTGTTCACGATGATCTCGGGTGCACCGAGGTCCAACAAACGACGAAGCCGGTTGTTGCGGTTGATGACGCGACGATAGAGGTCGTTTAGGTCAGAGGTCGCAAAGCGTCCACCGTCGAGCTGAACCATGGGGCGAAGCTCGGGTGGGATGACCGGCACGACTTCTAGGACCATCGAGGCGGGCGATGCGCCAGTCTGCAAGAAAGCGTTGACCACTTTCAAGCGCTTGATGGCGCGAATCTTGCGCTGACCTTTACCATTGGCGATTTCGTCGAGCAGCGTGGCTGCTTCGGTAACGAGGTCGAATGCTTCGAGACGACGACGGATTGCTTCGGCACCCATGTGGGCTTCGAAGAACATGCCGTAGCGGTCTTGCACGTTCTGGAAAACAGCGTCTTCGGCGCGAAGATCGCCAACCTTGAGCGAACGGAAGTCTTCCCACACGCGCTCGAGGTGAGCGATGGTGTCATCGAAGTTCTTGCGCACAGACGCAAGCTCTTTCTTTCCAGCATCATCGGCTTTACGCTTCTGATCTGCTTTGGCGTTTTGTTCTTCCAAAGCGGCCAGCTCGTTCTCGAGAGCCTTCATGCGCTCTCCAATCAAAGCGTCGCGCTCTTTCTCAAGCTGCTTGATCTCCAGTTGCATTTCTTTTTCAAGCTCTGGCAGCTCACGGTGACGGGCTTCCTCGTCGACGTGAATAATCATGTAGGCAGCGAAGTAGATGACCTTCTCGAGGTCTTTAGGCGCCATGTCCAACAGGTAACCCAAACGGCTCGGCACACCCTTGAAGTACCAGATGTGCGTGACCGGTGCGGCCAGTTCGATGTGGCCCATGCGCTCGCGACGGACTGAGGACTTGGTGACCTCAACTCCACAGCGCTCACAGACGATGCCCTTGAAGCGGACGCGCTTGTACTTGCCACACGCACACTCCCAGTCACGACTGGGTCCAAAGATCTGCTCACCGAACAGACCATCCTTTTCCGGCTTGAGTGTCCGGTAGTTAATGGTTTCGGGTTTCTTCACCTCACCGTAAGACCAGCCGCGGATGTGCTCCGAAGTGGCAAGGCCAATACGCAGGGCGTCAAATGTTGTTGCTTCCAGCACGATTAATCTCTCTCGTTAGTTCTGGCTTAGTCGTTACTTAGATTTCGTCCACGGACGAAGACTCGAAGCGGGTGGAAATGTTAATTCCCAGCTCTTCTGCAGCGCGGTAGAGCTCGTCATCCGAGTCCTTGAGCGAGACAACGGTGCCGTCAGCAGACAGCACCTCGACGTTGAGACACAGCGACTGCATCTCTTTCATCAACACCTTGAAGCTCTCGGGAATACCCGGCTCCTGGATGTTCTCGCCCTTGACGATGGCCTCATAGACCTTGACGCGGCCGAGGATGTCATCAGACTTGATCGTGAGCAACTCCTGGAGTGCATAGGAGGCACCGTAGGCCTCGAGAGCCCACACCTCCATCTCACCAAAGCGCTGTCCACCGAACTGAGCCTTACCACCCAGTGGCTGCTGCGTGATCATCGAGTAGGGGCCCGTCGAGCGAGCGTGGATTTTGTCATCGATGAGGTGGTGCAGCTTCAGGATGTACATGTAGCCGACCGAGATGGGGTCAGGGAAGGGCTCACCGGAGCGGCCATCAAACAGGAGGGCCTTTCCAGTGGAGTTCACCAATCGCTTACCGTCACGGTTGACCAGGGTGGCATCGAGCAGACCAGCGATTTCTTCTTCGCTGGCACCGTCGAACACAGGCGTTGCGACCTTGGTTCCGGGCACAGCCTCCTTGGCCACATCGCTCAAGCGCTTTGCCCACGCTGGGTCACCGGGAATCTTCCAACCCTGCTTGGCAGCCCAACCGAGGTGAATCTCCAGCACCTGGCCGAAGTTCATCCGACCGGGAACACCCAGTGGGTTCAAGATGATGTCAACAGGAGTTCCATCCTCCAAGAACGGCATGTCCTCGATGGGAAGAATCTTGGCGATAACACCCTTGTTTCCGTGGCGTCCAGCGAGCTTGTCACCCTCAGAAATCTTGCGCTTCTGGGCGATGTAGACCACAACTCTCTGGTTCACACCGGAGCCGAGCTCGTCATCACCATCGACTGCGTCAAATACCTTGACGCCGATGATGGTTCCTTGCTCACCGTGGGGAACCTTGAGGGAGGTGTCGCGAACTTCGCGGCTCTTCTCGTTGAAGATGGCGCGCAACAGGCGCTCCTCGGCACTGAGCTCGGTCTCGCCCTTCGGCGTGACCTTACCGACCAGGATGTCGCCGGGGCGAACCTCGGCACCGATGCGGATGATTCCACGCTCATCCAAGTTAGCCAGGAGCTCTGGGCCAACGTTGGGGAGGTCGCGGGTGATCTCTTCCTTACCGAGCTTGGTGTCGCGGGCGTCCACTTCGTATTCCTCGATGTGAATCGAGGAAAGAGTGTCGTCCTTCACCAGGTTCTGGGACAGGATGATCGCGTCTTCGAAGTTGTAGCCCTCCCATGACATGAATGCCACGAGCAGGTTCTTACCCAACGCCAACTCACCATTGTCGGTTGCTGGACCATCAGCGATGACCTGGCCGAGGTCGACCTTGTCACCCACCGATACGCGGACCTGGTGGTTGTAGTTCGTGCCCTGGTTGGAGCGATCGAACTTACGCAGGTAGTAGCTCTTCGAGCCACCCTTGTCCTGCTTGACCACTGCGTGATCAGCAGAGACCTCGGTGACAACACCGGGAGCCTCAGCGATGATGACATCACCGGCGTCAACCGCGGCGAAGGACTCCATGCCAGTTCCTACCAACGGTGAATCCGAACGCAACAGTGGGACAGCCTGACGCTGCATGTTGGCACCCATCAGGGCGCGGTTTGCATCGTCGTGCTCGAGGAACGGAATTAAAGAGGTTGCAACAGACACCATCTGGCGGGGCGAAACGTCAACGTAGTCAACGACGTCGGGTGAGACCAGTTCGACCTCACCACCCTTTTTACGGACCAGAACTCGGTCTTCTGCGAAGGTGCCATCGGCGTTCAATGGCGTTCCCGCCTGCGCTACGACGAACTCGTCCTCGTCGCTGGCGGTGAGGTAGTCAATGTTCTTAGACACCTTGCCCTTGACGACGCGGCGGTAGGGGGTCTCGATGAAACCAAAGGCATTGATTCTGGCGAAGGACGCCAGTGAACCAATCAGACCAATGTTTGGTCCTTCTGGGGTTTCAATCGGGCACATCCGGCCGTAGTGAGAGGGGTGAACGTCACGAACCTCAACACCGGCGCGCTCGCGGCTCAAACCACCAGGGCCCAGAGCCGAGAGACGACGCTTGTGCGTCAGACCCGACAGCGGGTTGTTCTGGTCCATGAACTGGGACAACTGGCTTGTTCCAAAGAACTCCTTGATAGCTGCGACGACGGGGCGCACGTTGATCAGAGTCTGGGGAGTAATAGCTTCGATGTCCTGCGTCGTCATACGCTCACGAACAACGCGCTCCATCCTGGACAAACCGGTGCGAACCTGGTTCTGGATGAGCTCGCCGACGGCGCGAATACGCCGGTTACCGAAGTGGTCAATGTCATCCACATCGATGCGGATGTCAACCTTCTTACCCTCGCGGGTGCCTTCGATGCTGGGGCGACCCTCGTGCAAAGAAACCAGGTACTTAATAGTCGCGACAATGTCATCCACAGTCAGAACCGAGGTGTTCAAGGGCAACTCAATGCCGAGCTTACGGTTGATCTTGTATCGACCAACCTTGGCCAGGTCATAGCGCTTGGAGTTGAAGTAGAAGTTGTCCAGGAGCAAACGAGCTGCCTCAGCAGCAACCTGCTCGCCCGGACGCAGCTTGCGGTAGATGTCTTTGAGGGCTTCTTCTTTGGTCAAGATGGTGTCTTTGTCCAGCGCCTCCTCGATCGAGGCAAAACCCTTGAACTTCAACCGGATCTCTTCGCTGGTCAAACCGAGCGCCTTCAAGAAGATCGTGACGGACTGCTTGCGCTTGCGGTCAATACGCACACCAACCTGGTCGCGCTTGTCCACCTCAAACTCCAACCACGCACCGCGGCTCGGGATAACGCGAACCGAGTGGATCTCCTTGTCGCTGGTCTTGTCGACCGAGCTATCGAAGTAAACGCCGGGGCTTCTCACCAACTGCGAGACGACAACGCGCTCGGTTCCGTTGATGATGAAGGTTCCCTTTTCGGTCATCAGCGGGAAATCCCCCATGAAGACGGTCTGGGTCTTGATTTCACCGGTCTGGTGGTTCATGAACTCTGCTTCGACGTACAAAGGCGCCGCGTAGGTCTTGCCGCGTTCCTTGCACTCTTGGAGCGAATACTTTTCGTCCTCGAGGTACGGGTTCGAGAACGACAGCTGCATCGTCTCGGACGAGTCCTCGATGGGGGAGATCTCAACGAAGATCTCTTCGAGACCGCTGCGAGAGGAGACGACCGGGTTGCCTGCAGCTTTAGCCTCAGCAACCCTCTTCTTCCATGCAGCGGAGCCCACGAGCCACTCAAAGCTTTCGGTCTGCAAGGCGAGCAGATCCGGAACCTCAAGGGTGTCGGTGATTTTGGCGAACGAGAGACGCTGAGCGACTCGACCGTTCTTGGCAGTAGTTGTGGATGCGGAGCGCGCAGCAGCCAAGAGAAATAACCTCCAGGGCCCTCTGTTAGGGGCCTCGTAATTGGGTGACCAAACCGGACAAGAAGCTACCTTTAGGAACTCAGCACAAAGAGTTCACCCCGCCGTTATACTCGGGGCTCTCCTACCGACCGCAATATGAGGGCAGGGGAAGTCAAGGAAGCCAACCTCCATCGTATACGGTTTCATAACGATTTGTCTACTCCTGCCAGTTCTGGTGCTACCTTCCGCAGCCTGTGTGTAGCGCACGACTCTCCCCGTCACCGCTCGCTACGATTCCCCCATGGCAGAGCACACCTGGGTTGAGGCCCACGCACAGCACCTTTTTGCTGTGCACCGACTCGATTCGCCCTGGTTTTTTGGCTGGGATAACGCCACGACACGGTTTGGCCAGTGCGATCATCGTCGCCACCGCATCACTCTTTCTCGACACCTCTGTACTGCAGGGACCGAGGCTGAGGTTGAACAGGTGTTGTTGCACGAAATAGCGCACGCACTGGTTGGCGCACGGGCCGGGCACGGTGCGCTCTGGCTTGACCAGGCCCGCCGCATTGGGTACCGGGGCGGTCGCACCCACACATCTGAAGCGGCGACGCACCGAGCAAAGTGGCTAGGTCAGTGCCCGAGCGGTCACGAAGTCATCCGCTTTCGCAAACCCCAGCGCAGCATGTCGTGTGCGAAGTGCGAGAAGCGCTACAACCCCGCCTTTGTTATTACCTGGTCGGAAAGAGACGCTAGTTCTCGACGCTAACTTCTTTCCAAAACGCGACATAACCGGCGAAGTCTTTGCCTACTCGTTCCACCGCGCCGGGGTAGGGCACGGGGTACGACCACGCACGATCAGGGAAGGCCTCTCCTCCAACAGTCACCGTGTGGTACTGGCACACGCCCTTCCAGGGGCAGGTGTACGGGGTGGGGCTGTCGGAAAAGAATTCAGCGTGCAAGGAAGAGGGCGGAAAATACCAGTTGCCCTCAATCTGGACTAGGTCACTCTCTGGTGCCTCAGCGATTACGGTTCCGTTCACGATTGCTTTCATGTCTGTGAGGGTAGCCTTCTTTACTTGCGATACGCCCACAATCAAGGAATTCCACTCAATGAAAATTTCCGTCACGACCAATCTCTCGTGCACGCGCAGTGACGCCTGGGACGCTCTGCACAACCCTGATGTTTTCCAAGCAGTATCAGCGCCCTTTCTTTCCTTCGAGGCCAAAGAGCCATCCACATTCCCCCTGCGGTTTGAAAGCAAGAAGCGCTACGTGGTGCAAGCACGAGCGTTTGGCTTCATCCCGATGGGGACTCAAGAAATTAACCCCGTCGATAGCACCTCGGGCGATTGCACAACGTTCACCGATAACGGTCGAGGTCTCAGCGGGCCGCTCAAAGCGGTCACCACCTTTCGCCACCAGATGACACTCCAGCCGAGTGGCACGGGTCCCACGAAGCTCACCGACGTGCTCGAATTTCGAGCGGGCCTGCTGACCCCGGCGCTGTGGATCGGGTTTCGTCTGTTCTGGTGGTGGCGTCACAAGAAAATGGCCACCATGGCCCCACAGTGGCAAAACCACGCCACCGCGTTGTGGGATGAGCGCTATAACAACACACCCCTATGGAGCGGGGCGGTTAACCCCACCCTGATCAGCATGATCCGGGGGAAGACCCCGGGCACGGCATTGGATGTGGGGGCTGGGGAGGGGGCAGATGCTCTGTGGCTTGCAGAACAGGGCTGTAATGTCACCGCCCTTGACGTGTCCCCTCGCGCTCTATCCCGGGGAGAAAAAGAGCGGCAGAAGCGCGTGTGCAGTGATTCTCGTGAGAGAAACATTCGGTGGATTGCGAGCGACAGCGTCACGGACGAACTTCCCGCAGCACCCAAAACATACGACCTCGTCGTGAGTCACTTTCTGCACCTTCCCCAGGCCGAGCGAGAAATCATTTGGAAGAAACTGGTTCACGCAGTTGCTCCTGGAGGACAGTTACTCATCGTGGGTCACGCGCCAGAAGATCTGAAGTCCGGCGTTGGTCGCCCCCCTGCAGACCTCATGTTTCAAGGCCAGGATGTTCGACGGTTTATTCCCTCATCGTGGAGCAGCGTTCGGGTGACACGGCCACGTCGGACTCAGAGGAGTGCCGAAGGGGCAGAGGTAGAAGTCAACGACGTCGTGGTGTTCGCAACGCGCTAGGGCAAAGCCCCCACGCTCGCCAAGGCTGCCTTCAGCAGGGCTCCCCGGCCGCCTTCCAGTTCCCTGAGCACATCCTCAGAGGTCGCTTCCTCAGGGGACATCCATGCCATGTCCAAAGCGTCCTGTCGGGGCTGACACGTTCCCGTTACCGGAACCACATAAACCAAAGACACAGCGTGCTGACGAGTATCAACATATTTTGACCCGGGGAAGGGGAAGTATTCGGCAACGTGAGCTGGCTGCAAAGAGGACGGCAACTGGGGGAATGCCATCGGACCCAGGTCCTTCTCAAGGTGCCGAAAAAGGGCGTCACGAACAGATTCACCAAACATCACCCGCCCCGCCACGAGCGCCCTGGCAATAGATCCTTCGTTAGACACCCGCAGGAGCAATCCGACCTCCATCACCTGGCCCATGCCATCCAAGCGAACCGGAACTGCCTCCACGTAGAGAAGCGGCAAGCGCTGACGAATCTCAGCGAGCTCCTCATCGGAGAGCCATCCGGGGTTGGGGTCTGGGGTTCTAGTGGAAGACATAGTCAATTCTTACTCTGAAATCGCGCCGAGTTCGACCAAGGCGCCCTCGAGTCGCTCACCGTTAATGCGCCAATAGGCGTGTTCCACCCCGTTGAGCAAGAGCACGGGAATCTTGTCGCCATACTGGTGCTCCCACTCGGGGTTCTGCTCCAAAGAGGTGTGTTCGTAGTCAACGTTGATGAAGCGCTGGAGCACCTTTGCAACAATCCCGTCGGCTTCATCGCAGAGATGGCAACCATCACGCCCCACCAACGTCACTGTGATGTCGTTCATGGTCTCACCCTATGCTGAAGAACAATGAGCACTTCAAGCGCCAAGGCGCCGGTGACGAAGACGTCCCCGGTGATTGTCTTTGTGGACGTCGATAACACCCTTGTCAAAGGTGCCTCGATCTACATGTTCGGGGTTGAAGCGTGGCGCTCTGGCTTCATTCGGTGGCACCGCGTCATTCCCGCTTTGTTTCAGCAGCGGTCCTTTATTCGCCAGGGTGAAACAACAAAGCGGGTCAAGTCCGCCAGGGAGCGCGCGCAAGCCCTCGTCGCGGGCCACGTCGTCACTGATTTTGAAAAGGTCGGCGAAGCTGCCTGGCGCAGATCCATCGCACCCAAAGTATTCCCGGACGTGCAGAAGATGCTAACCGACCACATCGCCCGAGGCCACCAGGTGTGGTTGCTCACCGCCAGCCCAGAAGCGCTGGCCACCATCATGGCCAGGGACCTGAAGTTCTCTGGCGCCATTGGCACCACCCTGGAAATCAAGGATGGCCGGTTCACGGGAGAGATTGATGGCGAGATGCTGCACGGGCCCCTGAAAGCCAAAGCCGCAATCGACCACGCGAAGAAGCACGGGGTCGACCTATCCCAGTGTTACGCGTATTCAGATTCCATTGCAGACGTTCCACTCCTAGAGGCCGTGGGAAACCCGATGGCGGTTAATCCAGATTCGGCCCTACTCCAGCACGCGACGAAAAACGGGTGGCCCGTCTTCTGGCCAGAGGGCACAACCAGGCATCAGAACAAGCGAGCGAAAAAGGGCAGAGAAAAGCGCTGACCACCTAACATCGGTGGACAGCGCGTTAGCTCCTCAGACTGTCTACTTCTTGTTACGACGCTGGTGGCGAGTCTTCCGCAATAGCTTGCGGTGCTTCTTCTTCGCCATACGCTTGCGACGCTTTTTGATAACAGAGCCCATTAAGTTTCCCTTAGACCTGGTCGAGATGAAAAATGTCCGATGTCAGACAACCTGCATACTCTAGCGCAGGCTGTGGCCCTCAGCCCACCTGGTTCAGATTCGTACCCTCACCCGAGGGAGAAATCAGAGCCGCAACAACACTTTCTGGAATGCGAAAAGACCGTCCGAATCGGATGGCGGGTAGTTCACCAGAGTGCACCATCCGGTACACCGTCATCGACGAAACCCGCATCATGTCGGCAACCTCGTTGACAGTGAGGAAGCGCATCTGAGACAGCGGAGAAGACATCGGGCTCTCGTTACGGTGTGGCCTGGGTGGCTGGTGTGGACATTGTTACCTTAGGCCCACTCACCCAGGCTGTAAAGATAGCTATCGAAAAATCTTGGATTGCAGATCCTTGATGAAAACCAACCCATCGCGGACAAGACTTCCGGTCGCCCGGCCAAGAGTTGTGAGATCCACGAGGGGCTCCCCTCCGATGGCGGAATCGTGGGAGCGCCCACCGCGTGCCCATTCGCCAACCTGGTGCAACGGGCCCTCATCAATTCGGTAATACCGGTGTTGCCCCTCTTCCCGGACCAACACCATTCCTACCTCCCGCAGCACCTTGAGATGCTTCGACACCGTTGGTTGGGTGATGCCCAGGGCCTCGACTAACTCCCCCACACTCATCTCGCCGTTGTCATCGGCCCTGCCATCGGCACTCGCTCGAAGCAACGCGATGATGTCTCGTCTGGTGGGGTCGGCCAGGGAATCAAAAAGATCGGTCATAGCTCAGTAGCGTACAAGGAGCCAGCTAGGAGTACCATGGCTGGCGGTTGTCTTGGAATGGGACAAGGAAGAAGGCCGACTGCCGTGTCGTCGTGGCTAACCTCGTGGAAACGTCGTTTCTCGAAGAGGACCTACCGCGGTGTAACGCCTGTGGCGAGACTCACCCCTTACTCCGCTCCACCCGGGATTAGAGGCGTATTCCACCGCATTCAAGCTGCCTTGGGTGGCCAAGCTGCCACCATTACGATTGCCATTTTTGCCGTCCTGGTCACCATCACCACGACCTTGTTGATGCTGCCCCAAGCAGCGGCATCGGGCGTGGCCACTCCGCTTGCTGATTCTCTATTCACGGCTGTCTCTGCCATTTGTGTCACGGGGTTGACCACCGTAGACATGGCAACCCACTGGTCACCCTTCGGACACACTGTGGTGTTTCTCGCCATGCAAATTGGCGGAATCGGCGTGATGACCCTCGCCACCCTGCTCGCCGTTATTGCCTCGAAACGCCTGGGTCTGTCGGTCCGAAAGATTATGGCAAGCGACGTCGATCCCTCTCGTTTGCACGACCGCGAAGGTCTAGAGGGCCATGGGATGCGGTTATCTGATGTTCGCGGCTTACTCAAGACCGTTTTCATCAGCGTGATTGCGATCGAGCTGGCTCTCGCAGCGATCCTCATCCCTCGTCTTAGCGTCGCTGGTCTCGACCCGGTGGATGCCGTGTGGCAAGGCTTCTACTTAGCGGTCTCTTCCTTTACCAACACCGGGTTCGTTCCCCTGGTCGATGGCATGTCTCCGTTTGTAAACGACCCCGTCATGGTTTTCACCATTGGTATCGGCGTCTTTCTCGGCAGCATAGGGTTCCCCGTCATTTACGCGATTGCCCGAGCACTGAAGACAGCGCGTTTGCGCCGCAAGAAACTCACCCTCGATCACGCTCGTCTCGGAATGCACGCGAAACTCACGCTGTCGACGACCACAATTTTGCTCGTCATCGGAGCGTTGGCCATTGGGTTTCTGGAGTGGGGTAACGAGAAAACTCTGGGTTCGCAGTCCGCTGGCTACCGGCCCATGACCGCGTTGTTCACTTCGATGATGTCGCGCTCTGGTGGTTTCAGCACTGTTGACACCACAGAGTTTGGCGGCGCAACGCTCCTAGTTCTTGACATGCTGATGTTCGTCGGTGGTGGCTCTGCGTCCACCGCGGGGGGCATCAAAGTGACCACCTTGGCGATCTTGTTCCTTGCTGCCGTGGCAGAAGCCAAGGGCTCCCAGGACATCGTCGTCTACGAGCGACGTATCCCCTCAGACACGGTTCGCCTTGCGGTGAGCGTCATGTTGTGGGGGGCGAGCATTGTTGTCGTTGCAACAATTGCGATTCTGCGCATCACCAATGAACCGCTTGATCGGGTCTTGTTCGACGTAATTTCAGCATTCGCCACCTGCGGCCTCAGCGCTGGTCTCACCAGCGCCGAGCTTCCTGATAGCGCAAAGTATGTCCTAGCAGCGACCATGTTGCTGGGGCGAGTTGGTACAGTGACGCTGGCGACCGCTTTGAGCGGGACCCACCGCCAGACGGTGTACCGCCGAGCAAGAGAAAGGCCGATCGTTGGTTGAGAAAATTCCGCACGACGCACCCGTCCTCGTCATTGGTCTGGGTCGATTCGGAGCTGCCACTGCCGGCGAGCTCGACAAACTAGGTCGCGACGTCCTCGCGATCGATGAAGATCCGGCTCTGGTTCAAAAGTGGTCTGACCGGGTGAAGCACAGTGCTGTCTTGGACGCGAGAAATTTCAATGCTTTGGAACAGGTCGGTGCACGCGACTTTCCTATCGCCGTCGTTGCCACCGGGTCCTCTATCGAAGCCAGTGTTTTGATCACCACCAACTTGGTCGATATGAAGGTCCCCCAGATCTGGGCCAAGGCTATCTCGGAATCCCACGGCAAGATTTTGACCCGCATCGGTGCCCACCGCGTTATCTATCCTGAGCGCGAGGCCGGGGAGCGCGTTGCCCACTTGGTGTCTGGCCGGATGATCGACTTCATTCGCTTCGATGACAACTTCGCTTTGGTGAAAATGTATCCACCCACAGCAATTAGAGGCCTGTCACTTACGGACTCTGAGGTCCGCTCCAAATACAACATCACTGTTGTTGGGGTGAAGTCGCCAGGTAAACCCTTTACCTATGCAACCGAGCAGACCGTGGTCACGAACCACGACCTGATTATTGTCTCGGGAACCAACGAGGACATCGAAGCTTTCGCCGCCATCGACAAGTAGCTACTTACCTGAGAGTTCGGTAGCGCGCTTGATCGCATGATCTGTGGCGTGCTTGATGATGGAGGTGAGGTCCGCTTCCCCCAACACCACAAGGGCCGCTGCGGTCGAACCGCCGGGACTCGTGACCTCGTCACGCAGGGTCTGGGGGGTCTTTCCAGACTCCTGCAAAAGGTCCATGGCTCCTTGGAAAGTACCGACCACCATGGTTCTGGCCTGTTCTTCGGTGAAACCGTGGCTCTTGGCCGCTTCCATAAAACGCTCGATAAAGAAATAGACGTAGGCAGGACCTGAGCCAGAGATAGCGCTCAGAGCGTTGATGGATTCCTCGGGCACCACCAGTACATCTCCGACGGTGTCGAGCATCGACACCACTAGTTCCCGATCCTGATGACTCGCCCTGGAACCCAGGACAACGCCGGTCACGCCCTTGCCAACGTGTGCAGGGGTGTTCGGCATAGTCCGAATCACGGGGCCTCGCCAGATTTTTTCCATCTGGGAAATCGTTACTCCGGCGGCAACACTCACGAGCACTGCACCAGCAGATGCGTCATCAACAATCTCGGAAAGGAGAGCAAGAACGTAGTGGGGTTTCACTCCCACCAACACAATGTCCGCGTCCTCTATCGCCCAACTATTCGCGTCTGAATAGTCCTCGAGGCTTCTGTACTCGACCTTTGATCCCCACGAACCGGTATCGGCCTTCGTCGTGGCAGTCGTCACGCGCACTCGCTCGAAGGGAAAACCTTGACGGACCAAACCCGCCAGAATCGCGCCGCCCATGTGTCCGGCGCCAAGAATTGCGATCCGTGGAGGTGAAGTCGCCATGGGGCCAGTGTAGATTGGTTTGACCAGAACAACGCGGGGCTTCCCCGCACGGGGGTGGCGACATGGGCAAAAAGAAGGACGCTAACCAGGCGATTCCAGACCGTGCACCCATCCTTGCCGCTCTGATGGACGCCCCCGATACCCAATCCGTTTTGCGACTTTCAATTGTGTGTGAACCCGACGGTCACTGGGTCGTGGGTGCCACCGTCGAGATGATCGACTCGCTCCCTGTCTATGCTCTCTCGCACGCGCTAAACGAAGCTAAGCGCCGAGTCCGAGAAGTGGTGGGTGCCACCGTCGAGATTTACCTCGAGCCAGAGCTCGTGAAGGACCCCTCACTCGAGGACCCACCCACCGACGTCATTGTGATCAAAGCCTCAGACTAGAAACGCAACAACGCCACTATAGAAATCCTCAGAAACATCTTCCTTATCACCCACTTCCTGGGGTTAGCGATGGTCATCGGTCCCTTCCTTATTCAGATGCGAGCTCGCACGGGCTTTGCCTTTTCATGGGTCCTAGCCGGTGCCATCACACAGTTGGTCTCGGGCCTCCTTTTGACTGGCCTGGCCGAAATGCGATTGGCAGACAACGAGGATCTGTCCCTGGACCACACAAAGATTGCAGTGAAGCTCGTGCTCGCCCTGACTATTTTCGTGGTGGCACTGATTGCCTATCGGCGACAAAAAAAGGTGCCAGCGGGGGAGAGTGAGCGACACTTGCTCCCCTTCCTGCACACGGCAGGAGCACTCGCCATTACCGATCTAGCCATTGCGGTTCTGTGGCCAGGAGTGGTGGGCTAGCCAAGCCTTCGAAAGAAGTCGGTGAGCAACGCTTTGCACTCGTCTTCCAGCACGCCCCCGACGACCTCATCAACGCGATGGGGCAGCGACCGGTCACGCACCAGGTCGTGCACGCTTCCCGCCGCTCCCGCTTTCGTGTCCCATGCACCAAAAACCAGGCGGCTGATTCTTGCCTGTGCGATGGCGCCCGCGCACATCGCACAAGGCTCCAGAGTGACCACCAAGGTGTGTCCCGAAAGGTTTGCTGTTTCTAGGGCGTGGCCAGCAAGACGAAGCGCAACTATTTCGGCGTGAGCGGTCGGATCGTGATCGCGCTCTTTGGTGTTGCATGCCATGGAAACAATCACGCCAGCCGGATCAACAACGAGAGCGGCAACCGGAACATCGCCTGTGGCCAGGGCTTCTTGGGCTAGAGAAATTGCCTGCTGCATTAGATCCTCGTTGCTCCCCACCCGATCACCCTATCCAGGTTCCAGGCGCTCGGGTAGGGTGAGCACCATGCAGCTACACGTCGCCGACCATCCCCTCATCTCTCACAAACTCAGTGTGCTGAGGGACAAGGACACTCCCTCCGCAGTTTTTCGGGCCCTGGTGTCAGAGCTCGTCACATTGCTGGCCTATGAGGCAACCCGGTCCCTTCGAGTAGAAGACCACCCCCTGGTCACCCCGGTCACCTCGATGGTGGGGACGAAGCTTGCCAAACCGAGACCCGTCGTCGTCCCCATCTTGCGCGCAGGATTGGGCATGCTCGAGGGTATGGTCCAGCTTCTTCCCAGTGCCGAAGTGGGGTTCCTAGGAATGGTCCGTGACGAAGAAACCCTCCAGCCAAGCGTGTACGCGGAGCGGCTTCCCGAAGACCTCTCTGGACGACAGTGCTTCGTCTTAGACCCCATGTTGGCGACCGGTGGATCACTCCTACAAGCAATCACGTTTCTTGCCGCCAAGGGTGCAACAGACATCACGGCCGTGTGCCTCCTGGGCGCCCCCGAAGGTGTCAAAGCCATTGAGGACGGAACCAAGGGCTTGGCTGTTTCCGTGGTTTTGGGTGCGCTCGACGAGAAGTTGAACGACAAAGGATTCATTGTCCCGGGGCTCGGTGACGCCGGTGATCGCCTCTATGGAACGGTTGGCTAGACGACAAGACTTGACCTCTTTGGGACTTAGTCGGGATAATCTGGCTATGCATGTAAAGAGCGTCAATCATCTGAGGGTTTCGTTGACTCTCGGTGTTTCGCTTTGTTGCTGTCGAATGTGTGGTTAGACACCCCTCCAACCCACCGGGCCCGATAGCCCCTTTCAGAATCGACAGCAATGACTATTTCTTCCCCCGAACCTCGTGGATTTGCCCTGTATGTGGGCCTTAGTGAAACTGAAGCCCACGCAGCTGGTGTAACACTCGCGCAGCTGGTTAATGAACTAAAGAAGACCCTCACAGACGTCGCCCCCGGAGCGGAGACCCACGCGGCAATCGCTCTCGCCCCTCACGGCGCTGGTGGTCGCCATCTCGACATCGTGCGGATGGCACTGCACGATCCAGCCGCTTTGGCGAAGCTGAATCCTCCAAAGGCCAAAGATGATTCAGCAGTCGTCATCGACATCTCCCGCAAGCGGGTGCTGATCGACGGCGAATCCGCAGCCTTGACCTTCAAAGAATTTGCCCTGCTCCAATTCTTGGTGCTCCGAGAGGGACAGACTGTCAAACGCCAGCTCATCATCGAAGCGCTGTGGGCAGAGGAAGAGGACGAGGTCCCGAACGCCCGCACAATTGACGTTCACGTCCGTCGGCTCCGCTCGAAATTAGGTCGATACGAAGACATCGTGCGGACGGAACGAGGAACTGGTTACCGTTTCGATCGGCACGCAGATGTCACGATTGTGTATGGCACAGCACCGTCCCCAGACATGATTTAGGCCGATTTTCGTTCGAAAAAACTCGTTCTAGACACCGTTACCATTCTGTTATATAGTCGGAACCAGCGTCAGTTGTTTTCTGTGACAGCTCTCGTGAATGTGATTGCAAAACACTCTTGGTGCAAGGGAAATAGGGCCGGTCGCTCGCCTCAGCGACCGGCCCTTACCCTCTGCATTTCTGGACGCTCAGGCCGAGCGGGGCAATAGCGTTTAAGCTGGGTACATGAGCATGAATCCGAGTATTGTCTGGCTTCGAAACGACCTTCGGATTTCGGACAACCCCGCTCTCGATGCGGCCATAAAGCGAGGCTCACCGCTGGTGATCGTGTTCGTTCTCGATCAAGAATCGCCGGGTATTAGACCTCTCGGTGCCGCCACGAAGTGGTGGTTGCATCATTCCCTAGAAGCTCTGCGGAGCGACATTGAAGGACTTGGAGGCACACTCGTTCTGCGCCACGGACAAGGCTCTGAGGTCATCAGTTCTCTGGTCCGTGAGACACAAGCAGGAGCAGTCTTCTGGAACCGCCGTTACGGCCACGCCCGAGAAGCGGATGCCGCGCTCAAAGAATCCCTTCGGGCCGAAGGCCTCGAGGTGCAGAGCTTCAGTGGGAACCTTCTTTTTGAGCCCTGGACCGTCACGACCCAAGAGGGCAAGCCGTTTCGAGTCTTCACGCCTTTTTGGCGGGCCTGTCTCGCATCTGAACCCCCACGCACTCCGCTGAGGGCTCCCTCGACTCTGACCTCGGTCGTCGGAGTCAGAACCGACCAGGTGGATTCCTGGGACCTGCTACCGACAAACCCAGAGTGGTCTGAAGGGGTCAGGTCATCCTGGACTCCCGGGGAAAAGGGCGCGCAAGCGCGCCTCGATGATTTTGTCTCGAACACCCTGGAGAACTATCACCGCAGGGATGAACCCGCTCCCGTGACGACCTCCCGGCTGAGCCCACACCTGCGTTTTGGAGAAATTAGTCCACACACCATTTGGTACACCCTTGAACAACAGTTGCCAGCCTCAGCAGAAAAGAACAAAGCTAAATTCATGAGTGAAATAGGCTGGCGAGAGTTTTCTTACAACATCTTGTTTCATCAACCGGATTTGCACTCTAGGAACTTTCGATCAGAGTTTGACGCGTTCCCTTGGGGGCAGCCAGACCCAGAGGTGCTTCGGGCGTGGCAGAGGGGTAAAACAGGTGTTCCCCTGGTTGATGCGGGGATGCGCGAGTTGTGGGCTACCGGCTATATGCACAACCGAGTTCGCATGGTCGCAGCGTCGTTCTTGATCAAGAATCTTTTGGTTGATTGGCGGGTGGGAGAACAGTGGTTCTGGGACACCCTTGTCGACGCCGACGAAGCGAACAACCCAGCCAGCTGGCAATGGGTCGCAGGCAGTGGTGCGGACGCGGCACCCTATTTCCGGGTGTTTAATCCCCTGTTGCAGGCAGACAAGTTTGACCCCAACCAGGAGTACATCACTCGTTGGGTTCCCGAATTTGGGACATCTGACTACCCGAGCGAACCCATCGTCGACATGAAATTCAGCAGAGACCGGGCTCTCGGGGCTTTTGCGGCCCTCAAGGGCAAGTAGGTTGATGGGATGCCTTATACCCCCTGGGGTATAGTGGCTGTATGGCTGAAACCCGGACCGAACCCTACGACTTTGGCGAAAAGGTCGACGGAATCGACTTTCCTGTGTTTAACGAACGTGCTGTCAGGGCCTCTGCGGGAATTCTTTTTCTTGTCGGGTTTTCAGCGGTCAGTTACGCCTTCTTCACCAACGACTTCCAACCGGTTCGAGGCTTTGCGATTCTCTTTTTGATCGATATGGGAATTCGGTTGGGCTTCAACCACCGGTTTGCCCCTTCCATGGCCTTGGGTGCTTTGATCGTCCGGCGCCAGCGACCGGAATGGGTAGGTGCGCCACAAAAGCGCCTCGCGTGGGGACTCGGTTTTGGAATGGCGTTTACCGCATGCATGGGGATGGGCTTTTTAGGCCTGCAGAACGAATACATGCTCTTGTTCTGCGGCTTCTGCCTTGCCCTGATGTTCCTCGAGACGGCCTTTGGAATCTGTGTGGGGTGCGAGCTATATCGGGTGTTTTCCAAGACTCCCCCGCAGCTCTGTCCAGGCGACGTCTGTTCTTACACTCCACCAGCGAGGCGCACGCTCTTTAGCAGCCAGGTTGTTCACCAGCACACTTCTGGCTAAAGCTGACTCCTGATGGCCCACAGGTCGGGGAAAACAGGGTTAAACAGGGTGCTTGCGAGATACCCCACTCCAGAAGACCCGCCTGATCCCATTTTTCGCCCAATGGTTCGCTCGACCATTGTGACGTGCCGGTAGCGCCACTCACCTAAGCCCTCATCAACATCGACGAGAGCCTCACACACCAGTGCGGACTCTGGGTCCGTGTGGTGCAGGGTGACCAAAACGTTTTGAACATCCTCCCTGGGTTGCCACTGCACCGAGACGTCGCGAGCGAGGACATCCTCGGGCATGTGGTGCCCTCGCGAGTGGCAATAACGCAGGGCCGAATCCCACACACTGGGCCTGGCCATGGCAGCCTCAACTCGTTCTCGAGCGTTGGACCCCGGAACCAAGTGCTCTGCCATTTTCATGCCTGAGCCCTCTGGGGCTTCTGTGCCAGCGTGATCACGCCGACCTAACACAGCTTCTAATTCACGAAACTGGGCCGATTGAAAACCACTGGCCGAGGAGAGCCTGCTGCGAAAGGACTGGAACTGCAGTGGTGTCATGGTCTCCAGAACATCAATCTGTGCGACGCAGGTTTTCATGATGGTTCGAACCCGACCCAGAAGCGCCAAAGCCCTGTGTGACATTCCCGCTTCGAGAGCCGGTTGCAGTGCAGATAGCTCGTGCAAGATCTGCTGGAACCACAATTCATAGACCTGGTGAATGGTGATGAACAGCAACTCATCATGCTCTGGTCCATCAGAGAGAGGCTGCTGGAGGGCCAGCAGCTCTTCGACCTTCAAATAGGTCGAGTAGGTCACCGCTTTGTCATGAGACACCTAGGTCACACTGCTTTCTGCTGGGGCAACATCCAGATAGGCACGGGTTTCCACCAGGTCCCTCAAACGATCAAACCCGTCCCACACCTCGACAAACGAGGTTGCGAGCGGTGAGATTGCCAGGCGAATGGATGATGGTTCCCGATAATCCGGAACAACGTTCTTTACCGTGCGCAATGCAGCTGCAATCGCCTTGGCGTCGGGGTGGGTAATGATGATGTGCCCACCGCGATGATCTTTGTTCCTTGGTGTGCCGAGCTGGAACCCGTGCGGGGCCAACCACGCGTCCACCAGGGCAATCATCAGCTCAGTGCCCAGCGCCGCCTTCGCCGCAATGGCGGCAATGCCGGCTCGTTTGATCATCTGATAACTCGCCTGCACAGCCCGAATTCCCATGATCGAGGGGCTCGCCACCTGAAAGCCTTGGATGCCCGGCGCTTTGCTAAACCAGGGGCCCATCAGGAACTGATCGCGTTGGGCAAACCACCCGCGAATAGGGACATGCAGTTCATCCTGCAGCTCTTTTCGAACAAATAACCACGCAGGAGAACCGGGTCCGGAGTTTCCGTATTTGTAGGTGCACCCCACGGCTAAGTCGATACCGTTTTTATCCACATCGAGATCGATAGCGCCCCCGGCGTGAGAGCAATCCCACAACATAAGGGCACCTGCTTGCTTCACCGCGTGAGAAATCTCCGTGAGCTCAGACCTGGCTCCGGACCGGTAGTTGATGGCCTGCAGGGTGACGAGCGCCACGTCATCATTCAGGAAAGGCTGGAGTGCACCGGAGGTGACCCGCTCGTGCTCCACGTCCAGTGTCACCGAGCCTGGGCCGCCGGTGCCATCGGTGTCGAGCGTAATCAGATTCAATCCAAAGTGCTCGGCAATACCGTGCAGGATGTAGCGATCGGTCGGGAAGTTAGCGGAATCAATAATGACGGTCTTTCGATCTGGCCTGGCCTGGATGGCCGCAAGAGCCAGCTGGTAAAAATTCATCGACGTCGTGTCACACACGAGCGTTTGTCCCAGCCCCGCGCGGAGCGTGGCAGCGCCCAGGAGGTCTCCCGCTACCTCTGCTTCATCAATCCAGTGCGACCACCCTGCAACTAGCTGGGTGCCCCACTCTGCTGTCAAGAAGTGTTGGACACTCTCTATCGTCTGAAGCGGCAGGCGCCCCAACGAGTTCCCATCGAGGTAGCACTGGGTGGGATCAGCAATGAAAAACTCGGATCGAAACTCGCGAAGCACGTCAGATTCATCGAGTTTTTCAGCGGTGGATCGAAGCGTGGAATTGCCTGGGAAACTGGTTGCTATCACCGGCCCAGCATACGCAAAATAGATGAAGCGCTCTAGCCGAACCGTCCCGTCACGTAATCCAGGGTCTTCTGGTTGGCAGGTCTGGAGCAGATCTTGTCAGTTCTGTCGTTCTCCACCAACCAATCAACCAACCCGGATGCGACTGTGAAGAATGCTGTCCGGTCTGTAACGCAGGCAGCCTGTGGCCACAAAGCTAACGCAAGGCACACAATCTCGGGACCTTCAACCCCTACCTCGCCCCCACCTCGGCTAAGATTCCTGCTGGTGCGCCTCATCAGATGAACCACCCGCAAAGAGTGAGAGCAGGATCGCTGTGAAAGCAATCGTTATTCATACCCACGGGGGACCAGATGTTCTCAAGTTTGAGGACATCCAAGAGCCCACCGCAGGCCCTGGCAAACTCCTCGTTCACGTTGCCGCAGCGGGTGTGAACTTCATCGACACCTACCAGCGAGAAGGCCTCTATGAGATGCCGCTGCCCTTCACCCCGGGCCTCGAAGGAAGTGGAACTGTCGCAGCCATCGGAGAGGGCGTCACCGGCTTTGCGGTGGGTGATGGTGTGGCATGGGCTGGCAATCTGGGCAGTTACGCCGAGAAAGTAGCCTTGGCCGCTGATAAGGCAGTGTTGGTTCCAGCGGGAGCCGACCTCACCATTTCGGCCCAAGCAATGCTCCAAGGAATGACCGCGCACTATTTAGTTACCAGCCTGTTTGAGATTAAACCAGGGCAGACCGCTCTGGTGCACGCTGCAGCCGGAGGCGTTGGACTCTTGCTCTGCCAAATGATTTCAACCCGAGGCGCCACCGTAATCGGAACGGTATCCACCGAGGCCAAAGCACAGGCAGCTCTCGCCGCTGGTGCGAGTCACGTCATTCGCTACGACCAGGAAGACTTCGTTGCGAAGGTTCGAGACCTCACAGAGGGCGTCGGTGTTGACGTCGTATATGACGGTGTCGGAAGCGCAACCTTCGAGGGAAGTATGCGAAGCCTCAAGATCCGCGGAATGCTGGCTCTGTTTGGGCAATCCAGTGGGCCAGCGGGGCCCATTAATCCCCAGACCCTCAATCAAATGGGGTCCTTGTTCTTGACCAGGCCTACCCTCGCCCACTACACCCAGACCCCCGAAGAGCTCCAGTGGCGGGCTGGTGAGGTACTCGGAGGATTAGCCAATGGAACCCTGAACTTTGCGCTGAGTGGTTCCTACCCCCTTGCAGATGCAGCTCAGGCCCACCGCGACCTCGAGGGCCGAAAGACCTCGGGGAAACTGGTACTGATTCCCTAACAGTTTTTTCCCATACCCCGGGGGGTATAATCTGGTCATGAAGAAAATGTCGAAAACCGAAAAAGCAATTCTTGAATTCATGGCGGGAACTCGTGGCCGTTGGACCAGGGGTATCGCCGGCGTCAGCCTCGTTGTCGTGGGCCTTGTGGGTGGAAGCTGGTCACTGCTCTTACTCCTGCCAGGAGCCTTGATGATCGGAACCGGAGTGATGAACTATTGCCCAGCAGGGTTGTTCATGACCGGGTCTGGAAAATCAGACGACATCTTGGCCAACATTGCCAAGTTCGACGCTTTAGGCAGCAACGTCAACAAGCACTAAGGCTTAGAGCAGTACCGTAGTGGTATGAAAATATTGCTCGTGGGCGCAGGTGGCGTCGGAAATTCGCTCGCAAAGTTGCTAGCGACTAGGAATTTTTACGAACAGGTCATTGTCACTGACTACGACCCCCACCGGGTGGAGAGCGCGCTGGCTTGGATTGAACGCAGGTTCCCGGCCAGTAGGGACCGCTTCGTAGCCGACACCATCGACGCCTCGAAGCCGGAGAACGTCACGAAGGTGGCCCGCAAGCACGGCGCGACCATCGTGATGAACGCCGTCGAGCCAGGTTTCGTGCAGAGCATCTTTGATGGCGCATTAGCCGCAGATTGCGACTACATGGATATGGCCATGAGCCTTTCTATTCCCCATCCCACTGACCCCCACAACACCCCCCACATCAAGCTTGGCGACTGGCAGTTTGACCGGGCGGAAGTCTGGGAAGGTGCCGGGCGACTAGCACTCGTGGGAATGGGTGTTGAGCCCGGCATTTCTGACGTCTTTGCGAAATACGCCAGTGACCACCTCTTTAGCGACATTGATGAGATTGGTGTTCGAGACGGAGCCAACCTCGTTGTTACAGACGACCAGGGTCGAGAAACATTTGCGCCGTCATTCAGCATCTGGACGACGATTGAAGAATGCTTGAACCCTCCCCTGATCTGGGAGAAAGACAAGGGGTGGTTCACCACCGAGCCTTTTAGCGAACCCGAGATCTTTGACTTCCCTGCCGGAATCGGTCCGGTGGAGTGCGTGAACGTGGAACACGAAGAGGTGTCACTCGTTCCTCGTTTCCTCAACGCCAAACGCGTAACGTTCAAATACGGACTCGGTGAAGAATTTATCGGGGTGCTCAAAACCCTGAACTTGATCGGCCTGGACAAGGTCGAGCCCGTGACAGTGCGAAGCGCTCCCGGAACCGATGGAATTCGCTCGAGCGTGCAGGTGTCACCCAGGGACCTGGTCGCCGCCGTGTTGCCCGATCCTGCCACCCTGGGAGATCGTATGACCGGGACCACGTGTGCTGGGGTCTGGGTCACGGGTCTCGGGAAAGATGGCAAGCCCCGCGAGGTCTTTCTCTACCACGCGCTCGATAACGCCTGGTCGATGAAGCACTATGACGCCCAGTGCGTTGTCTGGCAAACAGCACTAGGTCCAGCGGTTGCCCTAGAGCTCTTGGCGACCGGAGTATGGTCAGGGTCCGGAGTGCTCGGCCCAGAAGCCTTTGACGCCACGCCGTTCCTGGATTTGATGTCCCAACCAGAATCAGAGGGTGGCTACGGCCAAGAGTGGGGCTTCGAAGAGCGCTAGCTAGGCGTGAAGCGCAGGCTCAAACACGACAGCCCGCCGTCAATTTTCTGACATTCACTGTTGGGCAGTTCTCTCACTTCGAAACCAGCGTCCCGGACTCGATCTGCGGTGATCGGAAATCCTTGGGGCATGAACACTGTGTCATTGAAGCGAATGGAATTTGCTGCTGGTTCCTCACCGGGTGCAACGTCAATCACCCGGTAGCCATCAAAACACCCTGAGGCGCTAAGTCGCGGTGTGGAAAGAATCGTCTCATCATCCACAAGCGAGCAGTCCGTCTTGAAGTGCAGCACACCCTCGGGCGTGATGACCTCATGAACGGTGTAACCCCAGGGGCTCACTGCTGCTCGCAACTCTTCAATGCCAGCGTGGTCTGTTCGTGCAGAGCGGCCGACCATAATGGCTCGCTCTGTTGTCAAAATATCGCCACCCTCTATATGTCCTGGGCCAGACAGAGCAATGACCCTGGAATAAAGCTCACGCAAGGTGGGCTCCATCGCCGCAGACTCACCGAACCGGCTGGGCGCTCCCGGGCGAAGCACTACGGCAACGTCTGGCAAACACAGTGCTGAATCTTCGACGAAATGGGAGTCAGGGAACTCCTCCAGAGCGTCGAGAACTATAACGGTGGCGCCCGTTGCCAGGAGCGCCTCGACATAGCGCGCATGATGCTGGCGCATGAGGTCTATATCGGGGTTCCCGACATCGTCTGCTCGAAGACCGTGCATCGCACTTTCCGGCGGACGCCTCGTGATGGCGTGGGAAAAGCGGTAGGAGCGATCAGGCATTCTCAGGCTAATTTCCCGGCGGTCATCTTCTTTCGTGGCCACCAGAACCCGTCACCCGTGATGAAAGCCAACGCTGGAACAACGACCGTTCTGACCAGCAGGGTGTCGATCAAAACTCCAATACCGACGATGATGCCGATCTGGAATAGCGCAATCAGGGGCAAGACGCCCAGGACTGCGAAGACGGCGGCCAGCAAGATACCAGCGCTGGTAATCACGCCACCGGTCGCACCCAGTGCCTTGATCATGGCTCGTCTCGTCGGTTGACGCGTGGTATTCGCCATCAGGGCAGTCTCTTCTCTCGCCCTGGACACCAGGAAAATGTTGTAATCGACACCCAAAGCAACCAAAAAGAGGAACGAATACAAGAACACACTGAAGTCAAGCCCGGACATCCCAAACACATTGCTAAACAGCAACCACGCGGCGCCCATGGCCGAGAAGAAGGACAACACCACGCTGGCAAGCAAGAGAACAGGAGCAACAAGAGCCTTGAGCAACAGCACCAACACGACAAACACCAAAAGAAGAATCAAAGGAATCACGAGTAACTGGTCTCGTTCATAGGTTTCCTTAACCGCCAAGCGGGTTGCGTCTTCACCACCCACCAGAGCATTTGCCCCAGAAACTGAAGAAACAGTGTCGCGCAGGCTCACAATCGCTAAATAGGCTTCATCGCTTCCGCCCTCAGCGTCGAGAACAACGTCAATGCGAGATTGGTTGTCGTTTGAGTTGACAACTTCGGCGCTCGCTACGACATCAAGTGTGAGAGCTGCCTCCACCACTTCTTCGGCAAATTCGTTGTCCGCAACAACCTGAGTGGGTGAGCTCGCCCCGGCGGGGAAGGCTTTGGAAAGCGCTTCAATACCGAAAACCGCTTCGGGCTTCACCCGGAACTGCTCGGTTTCGGGAAGGCCAATCTTGATACCGGTAGCTCCAGCGGTGAGGCTCACCAGAATTCCGATACCGACAACCGCAACGGTGACGGGCCGCTTGCTGACCCCTGTTCCGAGCTTCGCCCACCAGCCGGTATCGGCTTTGTTGATTCCGCCGAGTTTGGGAACGAAGGGCCAAAATAGCCCCCGGCCAAACACCACAATGGCCGCGGGAAGAACGCCGAGCGCTGCAATCATGGCAACCACGATTCCGCTCGCACACACAATACCGAGGGCGCGGTTTTGACCCAGCTCGGCAAAACTCAGCGTCAAGAGCGCCAGTGCGACTGTTCCGCCCGAAGCGAGAATGGCGGGGCCAGCTCCCTTAACGGCTTTCGCCATTGCCTCGTGGCGGTCTGCAACCACGAGAAGCTCCTCGCGATATCGCGCAATCAACAACAGGGCATAGTTCGTCCCCGCACCAAAGACCAACACCGAGAGGATTCCCGTAATAGAGCCATCGGCTGGAACCCCAAAGAAATCTGCAACGTTTCGTCCAATTTGGCCAGCCATCAGATCTGCGGTACCCACAACCGCCAAGGGGACGATCCACAAAACAGGGCTTCGGTAGGTGACCAAGAGCAAGACAATGACGATCACGACGGTAGACAGAAGCAGGGTGAAGTCTGCGCCGGCGAACACGCCCGCAAGATCGGCCTGGAAACCTTCTGGCCCCGTCACAAAGACCGTCATGCCCGCTGGCATGTCTTCCTTGGCCAGGCTACGAATCTCAGCCACCCGCTCATTTCGAGGATCAACGTCGTTTATCTCGTCCATCGGAACGGTAATGACAGCGGTGGTGTTGTCCTCCGATACCGTTGCGGGAGGAACAAAGGTTTCTCCCATGACTTCGATGTTCGAGTACTCGAGGAACTTCTCATTTGCTCCCCCGGAGGGCATCTGAGTCATGGGATCAAATTCTCCGATGAGCCATGACACCTGCTCATCGCTCAGCTCCCCCGTTTCCACGGTGTAGACAATGACGGCTGCGGTTCCCTCAGAATCCGGCATTGCCTCAATTGCTCGCTCTACTTGAACGACTTCAGAAGAATCTGGAAGCCCGTCGCTAGGAGCCTGATCGGACTCGGCGGCGGCAAACACCGTAAAGGACAGAACCGCAAAAATCAGCCCGATCAGCAGGGTAATCCACGAGGTTTTAGGACCGGTAACAAAACGGATGATGGGGTTCATGGCGTTATCGACTTTCCTGGTGACCGAGGGTGCGGAGGAGTAACTCAGCTACGAAAAGCCGGAGTCGGGTCTAATTCTTCTGAGCGAGGGAGCATCGCTCCGAGCGATGACGTGATGTCATCCACTTCCTCGGCGGAAAGTGAAATGTCCCATGCGCTTGCGCTGTCTCGCACGCTGTCAACTCTGGTTGCCCCAGGGATAGGAATGATCACCGGCGAATAGCCCAGCAACCACGCGAGGGTCAAGGCTTGGGGGCTAACGCCTTTTTCCGTGGCATAGTGGGCAATTTTTCCAGTCGACTCTCCACCGATTTGTTCGACCTTCTTCGAGCCGCCGAGCGGGGACCACGGCAAGAAAGCGATCCCAAACTCTTCACACACCTCCAACACGTCTAGGTCGTGACGATACAGCGGGCTGAATTCGTTTTGGACCGAAATGATTCCACCCTCACTGGGTGTGCCACCAATTTCAACGGCCTTGCGAACCTGAGCTGCGTTGTAGTTGCTGACCCCCAAGTGCTTGACAAGCCCTCTGGCTTTGAGCTCAAGAGCATTTTCACACTGTGTCTCAAAATCCAGTGAAGCATCAAGTCGGTGATGTTGCCACAGGTCAATGACATCGACCTTCAAGCGCTCCCTCGATGCCTCGGCAGCACTCAGCATGTGCTCGAGTGAACCGTTTCTGCCCCACACTTCGCCCTCAGAGCGGTTAATTCCGCCCTTGGTCACCAGGAGCACTTCTGCCTTCTGAGCCGGCGAACCAGACCACGCATCAAAGGCTTCTCGGACAAAAATCTCATTGTGCCCGACGCTGTCCCAGGTTGGGGCGTAGATGTCAGCTGTGTCCAGCAGTGTGATTCCCGCATCCAAGGCGGCATGAATACCCGGAATGGCAGAGTCCACTCTGGTTTGGGGGTTGGTCGCGGCGCGACCACCCCACGAGACATTCATGCACCCTAAGCCGATGGGTGGAATGGTCCAAGGACCCAGTGTTCGCTTATGCATGATGTCTACTTCCCGTGGCTGTGATCAGGTTCTCTGTACGGGAAGACTACTCCTCAATAAAGGGCTCGGGGAGTGGCATGGTGTCGATGGGGAGAGGCTCTGGGACCTCAATGACACCGGGAACAAGTGAGATGACCGAGGTCCATCCCCAGGCTTCATCCGAATAGCGCATCACGTAGCCTGGAACCAACCAGGCGTTGCCCGCAGCATCCCACGCGACTAGCAGTGTTGCCTCCGCTGATGTAACAACCAAGCTGACAACCTCTAGTTCTGCGGGCATTTCTGGCTCGAGCGGAACATCGGGTTCCAGCGGAGGTTCTTCACCTTCGTTGCCTGGGGTTTCCTCCCCCTCTGGGGTAATCACTTCTGTGCCGTCCTCCATCGGCATCTCCTCTAAGGCCCTGGCGTCAGCGGCCATGAGGTCATAGGAGTAAAAACCGGGACCAGGTGAACCCCACCACATTCCTGATGCGAGGCGATCCACTGCGTCTACGGGGCTAATAGTGTCAAAAGAACCCTGCTCCACCACCGACACAGAGTGCCCGGTGGCGGAGGCAAGAACAGCGCCCGGAGCAAAATACAGGCTCCACTCAAGGGCAGTCTCGACCCCGTCAACGACCAGGGCAGCTGAAACACCAACACTCCACTCGTCTCTGTTCAATACTCGGACATCCTCAGCTGTCACCGAAAGACCAGTCGCTTGGAAAATTGCGGCGGCTTTCGCACGAGCCTCATCCTCGCTAGGAACGACCCCTGTCGGGATGGGATTTTCACACTCGTAGTAGGGCTCTTCAAAGCCCTCTGGCGCTGGAACCTCGCTACACACGGGTTCGGGGTATGCGGCTGGGTTTGAGTAATACCACGCACCAGTTCCGCTCCAGGTTACGCTGAGGGAAGGACCCGTCCAGTCCGCGGACCCCAGGTCGTAGGAGGGGTACGCAGGATCAAAGTATTGACTTTGTCGGGGTTCCCCTTCGAGGCCAAACTCAGCTGCAACGGAGGATAAAACACTCTCTGGATCGCCTTGGAGCAGAAGCTGGTAGACCGGACCGCTCCCTCCATCACGAGATAGTTCCTCGCCAGCCGAATAGTCATACTCGACCCACAACCCGATTCGCGAATCCGAAGCCGCCATCTCTGATGTGCCCAACCCCGCTGACGCCGCCAGAGCAAAGAGCGGATCCTGGGTTGGAATTCCGAGGGTGGATACAACAACACCCACCACAGCAAGGGAAGCCACACCCATCAGAGACCCCGATGCCACCCGCTTGGTGGTTCGCGGGTTCCTAGCCTTCGGTGTGCGCTGTGACAACGCTTCTTGGTCCAACACAGAAGCATCTGGCTCAGGAATCGGGGCGCTCCCCATCGCGCGTTTGAGGCGTTCGTCTAGGTTCTTCTCGTCATTACTCATATCTGGTTTATGTCTCCAGCTTCTGTCATCTTTCACTCCGCAGAGTTTCCAAGCGATGGGCAAGAGTCTTTTTGGCTCGATGCAGACGAACGCTGAGCGCATTAGCCGATATCCCCATTACGCGAGCAGCATCAGCCACCCCCAAACCATCGATCACGACCAAGGCCAGTGCTTCCCTGCTCACCACCGGCAGTGCTGACCAGGCTCTGGATAATTCAGGGTCGCCTTCCACAAAGGAATCAGCGGAGGGTGCCGAGTCAGGCTCCCTGAGGAACCACAGGACATTGAGCCGGTTCTGCTCCCTGCGTCGATAGTTAGCCACAACAAAGGAAGCAATCCGATACAGCCACGGCAACTCTTCACCCGGGGTTACCTGAGCCTGTTTTTTCCAGGCAACCGCAAAAACGTCGGCGCTCAGATCTTCAACATCCCCGAATGGAACTCGCCTGGCCAGATAGGCGCGAATTGGACCGAGATACTCGCTGTAAACCTCTGTGAACCGGGTGTGCTCATCCGACATGGAAAACCTTTCGTCGATGATTCTATGTCGGCCATCACCGAAATCTTTCCGCCACGAGCAAGAAGAAAAGAAGAAAACCCCCGCACCCGAGGGTGTGGGGGTTGCCCTACAAATTGGCGGTACCGGTGGTGTTCTCTTTCAGGACATAGGAAACCCATCTCTCAAGACATAGGAAACATTCCGATATTTCCCTTGCACCCAGGCGACCGGTCTTTCCCGCAGATGGCGTGCGCGTGCCCCGGTTGAGGCAGGAGA
>Ga0209702_10000136_pt1 | contig 139714 bp, 139 predicted proteins | sample FRY01_FD_187210 | JGI IMG/M metagenome (GOLD analysis project Ga0209702, IMG submission 187210) | Freshwater microbial communities from Lake Fryxell liftoff mats and glacier meltwater in Antarctica - FRY-01 (SPAdes) (version 2) | ecosystem: Environmental > Aquatic > Freshwater > Ice > Glacier...
AGACCCCTTCAGGGTGTCTACCGTCGGTCGCCCCAGATTTGGCCCAAACTCTGCGAGCAATTTAGCATGAGCCAAAAGTTCGTCCTGCAACGACTCGTTCAACGCGGCGAACTCAACGTCGAAGTCATCGTGCAATAAAACAGTCCAATTCATGAGTTGATTATGGCTTTAGATCCATATGTTATCAAGGCCATATCGGCAGCAGGAAAACCCACAGTATGTATGTACTCTTACTGAATTTCCATCCCCAAAGCGGTACGAGAAGAATTTCACTGGATCGCCGGCCAAGAGTTTGTGTTCGGGGGGGGCTGGGGTCAGGCCCATATCTTGTGGGGGCCTAAAGCGCCTCGATGCAAAAGGCCGACGGTGTCGGAATGCGGGTGATGCCGAAATGGCCGAGTCGCAAGATTCCGGCGCGGTGATCACCGGTCACGAGGTAGTGCGCTTCACCGGCCGGCGCCATTTCAAGTAGAAAGGCATCATGGGGGTCGTCGGCCTCAATGCCACTGGGCAAGTGTTCAAGCACGATGGCACGTTGCAAATTGTTCACCATCGTGCCCACGCGGTGCGGCTGCAGTACTGCCTGAAACTTCGGATACCGGCTGGCTCGGCGCAGTTCGTCGAGCTGGGTCACGGAGGTCACCACCTCGAAGCGCGCTGCGCGCCAGGCGCGGTAGATCACATCTGGTGAGCCATACGGGGAGATGAGTGCGCTGAGTAAAACATTGGTATCCAGAACAACGCGCATCAATGCGCTCGCGCCCATTGAAGCGACTCGGCAACGATGGCCGTCAAATCAGCTTCACTCACGTTGATGTTGGCGGCCTTGGCCTGCTCTGCCGACAGCTCCAAAATGTGCGAGCGCACCGCTTCCTCGATGAAGCGCGACAAGTCGCCTTTGCGCCCCCCGCCTTGGCCAGCGAGGTACATGCGAACGGCCTGATCGGTGTTGGATGACACCGCGATGTTCCAGCGGACTGAATTCATGGATAACTCGTGTTTAAGTTGATAGGTGTTTATACGCCGACTGATAGCAGAATTCAAGATGGTTCTATAAAACGATTGGCTGGGTGGGTCTTATGGTCAGCCAGAACTCTCCCTGGCATGTGGTGTTGCCGTGAAGCGCGACTACCTCTTCAAACTGTTTGACGCAGCCCGTCGATTGACCGGCCACCGGGACTATGTGGCGATGACGCCAAACGTCCTCACCGCCGGACTTCGTCGACCAGTGTCTTGAAGTCGTCGATGTCGGCAAAGCTGCGGTAGACGCTGGCGAATCGCACATACGCCACCTTGTCGAGTTTCTTGAGTTCGCGCATCACCAGTTCGCCGATGCGGCTGGACGGAATCTCGCGCACGCCCAGGGTCAGCAGTTTTTCCTCGATGCGCTCGATCGCGGCGTCGAACTGCTCGGTGCTTACCGGGCGCTTGCGCAACGCCAGGCTCATCGAGGCCCGCAGTTTGGCTTTCTCGAATTCGATGCGCCGACCATCCTTCTTGACGATGGTCGGAAAGTTAACCTCTGGCCGTTCGTAGGTGGTGAAGCGCTTGTCACAAGCCCCGCATTGGCGACGGCGACGGATGAAGCCGCCGTCTTCGGCCACGCGAGTCTCGATCACCTGGGTTTCCGAGTGGCTGCAGAAAGGACATTTCACGGAATTCCCGGTGGTGGACGATGACGCTTCGGGTTCAGGACTTGAAGAACGCGGTGACCTTGTCGAAGCCGCTCGCTTCGGTGGTGTCGGTCGTTGAGGCGGGAATCATGCGTGGCTGCGCGGTCTGAAGCCGTTGGCCGCTGGCCACCGACAAGATGCGCGCGTGTTCGGCCAGCACTTTCTGCGCATAGCCACCATCGGAGTCCAGGTTGGCTGCGCCGACGTAGTAGCGCAGACCCCCCTCGATGGAGCCGGCCCGCTTGATGCATTCCTGCAGCACCTTGACGCCCACGCGCAGGTTGGTGATCGGGTCAAAGGCGGCCAGATTGCCGCCTGCGGTTTCGTATTTTTCGACATGGATCTTGGTCATCACCTGCATCAGGCCCTGGGCCCCGACAGAGCTCTGCGCAAACGGGTTGAATCCCGACTCGATCGCCATCACCGCCAGAATCAGCGTCGGATCAAGCTTGTTGTTCATGCCCAGACTGTAGGCTTCGGCGACCAATGCGCTGATGGGTTCAGGCGCAACGCGGTACTTCTTGCTCAGCCAGTAGGCGACCTTGGCTTGCTGCTTGGGCAGATCGCCTGGATCGGTGGCCGTGGCCCGATCGATCGGGCCGACGAAAAAGTCGCCCGGATTCACTGCGACCTGGCGCGCGCGCAGCCACTCCATCAGTTGCTGCTCGCCTTGCTCGCGGATTTCCGGTTTCACGGTCAGCGTCAGCGCTGCAAAAACGACGGCAAGGCCGACCATGGCAAAGCCGCTATGGGTGATTTCAAACAGTCCGTTGGCAACGTCGGAGCCGAACGTTCGCAATCCGCTCAGCATCGATTGAAACGATGTCATGGCACTTCCTTCTGTCGCGCTCTCCCGCATGTGTGACACAGGCCTCATGGGCTGGTGGCACGGGCGGTGCGCATGATTAGGGTTGTAACGCGTCCAACAATCTGCATTGGCCTTTGGTGGCGCAGAAGCGTTGAACTAGCCGAGATCGGCAGCGATGCGGGTTAACCCTGATTACAGGGCTGGCGGGATTTTAGGGTTGGTCATATATCGAGTCAACCATAAGAAATAGACTTGTTATTCAATTTCAGGCATGTCATTCTCTTGCGCAGAAGGCGACGCGCCATTGACGCACGCATGCCGCAATGCCGCCTGTGATGTTTTTTGCCGCGGCTCAAATAGATTGCAACAAGCGCTTGCCACAGGTGTCGTGGCGGCCTAGACTGGATGCGTCTGAGTGATCAGACAATCTGCCGGCAGTAGCCAGTCCCTACCTTCGGGTGGCGTTGATAAAGCGGCCCCGGCAAATACTGAAGGCAATCTCTTGCCTTCATGTATCGCGAGACGTCAATCTCTTGCGATGCAAGCCAAGACGGCATGGGCCTTGCGTCCGCCGTCGGGCCCGGCGGGTCGGTTTATCCCGGTCCGTCGGGCCTTCTTCTTTCTGGTGTCACTCATCTGTGTTGGTGTCAGATTCCCCGGCTTGGTGGCCGTGTCACTTTGTTTCGAGTGGCCCTGCCGTACCGTCCGTTCGCGCTGTGGCGCTGGTTCAGCCTGCAGAGTATATGGTTGTGGTCGTTTAATGACGAAATGTCATTGGTTATGGTATTTCCATGACATGAATCGCCCCTCCCATCCCTCGCCGCGTTCGCTTTGCTGACAACCTTCCCGAGGTCGTTTTCACCCCCGCCAACGACAATGCCGCCGCTCAGCAGATTTTTCGACTGCGCCGGCAGGGTGTTCTACGACCGCTGTATCGAGGCGTGCACAGCTCCAACCTAAACGCCGAGGACTCCGACGTTGTCCGACGGAACTGGTCTCGCATCTTGAGCTACTTGGCGCCAGGTGCTGTGCTGTCGCACCGCAGCGCGTTCGACACGATGCCCAAGGACGGAGTCCTCTACATGAGCCGCGCCGAAGGCAGGAGGGAAATCGAGTTGCCAGGTCTGACCCTCAAAGGCATGGTCAAAGCTCTGCGCGGGCCGCTTCTAGACACGGCACGTCGAGGTGCGGCCGACGTGCCGTATCAGAGGTTCTACGTGGCCAGCACAGCGCGCGCTTTCCTTGAGAACCTGACGGTCGACAAGCGATTGGAGGCTCGACAGCTGTCGCGCATTGAACTTGTGGAGCGGCTGGAAAAGCTCATTACCCTTCGCGGCGTACATGCAGCCAGCGGATTGCGTGATGATGCGCGCGAAGTTGCGGACCGCTTGGGGCTGCAGTCCGAGTTCCAGGTTCTCGACGGTCTCATTGGCGCAATGCTGGGTACACAACCAGCCAAATTCCTGAGCAGTCGGCTGGCCTTGGCGCGGGCGCAAGGATTTCCCTATGACCCTCAACGCGTCGAACTCTTCGAGAAGGTGGCGGCCCAGTTACGAGACCACCATTTCGCCGATCTATCAGAACCGGCCCGCAAAGGCGCTGCCCGCGAAATGTTTGCCTTCGTCGAGTCGTACTTCTCGAACTACATCGAGGGCACCACATTCACGGTGGAAGAAGCTGAGGACATTGTATTTCACGGAAAAATCATCCCGTTGCGAACTGAAGATTCGCACGACATCAAGGGCACGTTCGATGCGGCCCTGCGCGACCCGTTCTACAGCCAGACACCACGTACTTCCGAAGAGTTTCTCTCATGGCTGCAACGGGCTAACGCCCTGGTTATGCAGGCGCGCAAGGAGAAGGATCCGGGCCAATGGAAGACGGACGCAAATCAGGCCGGCAACACCTTGTTCGTGTTGCCTGAACTCGTGCAGGAGACACTACGCAAGGCTTGGTCAATGATGCCGCTGCTGGAGCAGCCGATGCAGCGCGCACTCTTCACCATGCTTGTCGTCAGCGAGACTCACCCATTCGCCGATGGCAATGGCCGCACGTCGCGCCTGATTATGAATGCCTTTCTTTCCGCGAGAGCGCAGTGCCGAGTCATCATCCCGACCGTATACCGGGAGGACTATTTGCTGTCGCTCAAGGCGATCAGTCACCAAAGTGACGCCACCGCCTATATCCGAGTAATGAGCGTAGGCCAAGAATGGGCCGACGAGCTCGACTACAACGTCGGTGTGGCGCAGATGAACCAGCAACTCGATGCCTGCCAGGCGAAGAAGGAAGATACCCGTGTGTTCCGCCTGTTGTCTCCGAAGACTAAAAGGCCCATGGGGGCCGACCGATAGCGTGTCAAGTTGCCGACGGGCGCGGGCCGGGGCGAAGGACTTAATTTCCTGAGACCCATTCCTCCCGGCTGGCTTGCTCAATCAACACGTTGGCCAACCACCTACCAACACGGTTTTGTGACAGAGCCTTGACTTTTTCTGTTGGCTGCGTTGCGCCGGTTATATTGGCGCCATTGTCTTTGCCCCACCCGCGCTCATGACCACACCAACCGCCTTGCAGGTCGCCGTCCGCAATCCGTGGATTCGACGCGTTCTCTGGTCTGTACTGGCCGTCTTGCTGCTGTGGGCGCTGGCCTGGCTGGTGGTGCCGCCGCTGCTCAAGCACCAACTGATCAAGGCTACGAGCGCCCAATTGGGTAGACAACTGCAGATCGGCGAGATTGATTTCAAACCCTGGACGCTGGAGTTGACAGTGCGCGATCTCGCTGTGGCCAGCCAGGACGGCGTTAGCGCGCAGCTGGCGATCAAGCGGCTGTACGCCAATGTCGAACTCGAATCGCTGATGCGTTTGGCGCCGGTGCTCGGCACCTTGACCGTGAATGGGCCGCAGCTGCGTGTGCGCCGCCTCGCATCTGGCGCCTACGACTTTGATGATGTGCTGGAACGACTGGCGACAGCATTGAAAATCGGTGCGCAAACTGACGTTGTCCGACGCGAAGATCGATTTGAGCGGGCGCAAACTATCGGTTGCGAGCATCGAACTGACCCAGCCCGAGGCGGCGATCACGCGGGACGCGGATCGGCGTTGGATGGCTGAGCGATGGCTGCGCCAGCCGCTGGCCAGTGCGTCAGCGCCGTCCACAGGCAGAGCCGGCGCATCGGATGCGACGTCGGTCAAGGCGGGAACGGCCGCCGTCGCGAATTCGGTGTCTGCAAGCGACACCGGAGCGCCTTGGCAAGGACGCATCGATGCCTTGCGACTGCGTGCAGGCGCCTTCAGTTTTGACGACAGCGCTGCCGCGCCCGCAGTCGCCTTCGATGTGTCGGCGCTTGACCTGGAACTCAAAAACCTGCCGCTCGATGGCAAGCAGCCGATGCCGACCCGGCTGACGGCGCGCGTGGCCGCGCGCAAAGGCGAGGCTGGCCGCATCGACTACCGCGGCGCGGTGCGCGCCGATCCCTTGCAGGCCAAGGGCAGCGTGCAGGCGCAACAGATTCCGCTGCATGTGTTCGAGCCCTATTTCGGCGACCAGCTCAACATCGAAATCGCGCGTGCCGATGCCGGCTTCAAGGGCGATGTGGACTATGCCGACAACGGGCAGGGCCCGGTGGCGCGTGTGCGCGGTGACATCGTGCTGGAGGATTTCCGTGCCAACAGCATTGCCGTACGAGGCGGAGAAGCGCAACTGGCGCAGGAACTACTCAACTGGAAGGCGCTGGGACTGCGCGGACGTGCCGAGGGCACGGCTTCGCTGGAAATCCTGGGCCAACTCAATCCGCTGGCGCAGCCCTTGGCACTCGATATCAAGGGCCGGGTGCGCGAGACTGTTTCTAGGAGCAGCAAAAACCGTCGAACCCGATGCCAAGTGGTCACCGCGCGCTGAACTGACGCTGGGCAATCAGTGACATTGCGCCTTCGCCAAAGGTGGCTTGGTGCCGCGCTCGGCGCGGTGTGGCGCATGGTGGCGACAACCCCTGCCAGCAGGCGATGGGGCATGCATATCCGGGGGGCGAATGCAATTCGCCAGACCGGTTCAAACCCGCCAACGGGTTTCGGGGTGAAAATACCCGGTTACCAGTTTTGGTCCCCCCTGATTTGAATCCCACCGCCACGATGACTTCCAGCCCCAAGAATACCGACGTTCAGAAATTCGACGCGATGACCGATGGCGCGTTCAGCGCGCCCACTTCCGGCGAGCGCACTACCCGTATCCGCGCCTGGTTGTCCCAGGATCCGCCGCTTGAGCAATTGCAGGAAGTGTTCCGCGAACTGGCCGCACGCGACAAGGGTGCCGCCCGGCCGGTGCGCGAACGGCTGGACGAAATTCGCCGCGCCAAAAACCAGGAACAGGCGGGAGCCGAGTGGGCGGCCAAGGCACAGGCGTTGCTGGCCCAGTCCAAACTCAATATCGCTGACGCGCTGGCCTGGCAGCGTGATGCCGCCAAAGCGGGCGCGCCACTGAGCAAGGAACCCCTGCTCGCGCTCAAGGCACAGCTGGCCGAGCGGGTGCGCGTGATCGAGGATCTGCAACACACCGTGCAGGTGCAGCGCGAAGCCGCGGTGCTGCTGGCCCAGCGTATCGAGGTGTTGTCCACCAAACCTTGGGCGTCGGCACAGGCTGTATGTGAAGCGCTGCGCGAAGACGTCGCGCGCTGGCAGCAGCAGGCCAGCACGCTCGAGGCGGATGCCAATTGGGCCAGTGTCGACCTGAAGTTCCCGCCGCTGCTGGAGGCTTCGCGGGCCCAGCTGCTGGCGGTGTGGGATGCGTTCCAGACGGCTTTGGCGCAAGCCGTGGCCGCCGCCGCCGATATGTCCGCTGCGTTGCCGCCGGTCACCGTTTGGGCTGACGAACTGCGCGTTGCGCGCGGGGTACCGGTCCAGGCTGCGCCGCGCGCCGCCAAGCCGGTCGTCGATCCCAAGGTGCGCGAGCAGGCCAGCGCGCGGGTACGCAAGGCCCTGAAGGCGCTTGAAACCGAGATGGAACAAGGCCATGGCAAGGCCAGTGCCAGTGCCGCCGCCGCGCTACGCGGTGCGCTCAAGGACCTGGGCAAACTCATCGATGATGCGCTGGAGAGCCAGGCCCACGGCGCGCTGGCTGCGGCTGGCGAGATGGAAGGCTGGCAGCGTTGGCGCGCAGACCAGTTGCGTCAGGAACTGGTGACCAAGGCCGAAGGCCTGCTCCAGCGTCCGCCCGGACAGGCCATTGGCGGACGCAAAATGCAGGAAACGCTGCGTGGCCTGCGCGAGCAGTGGAAGCAGACCGATCAGGGCGGCGCGCCAAACCACGCGATGTGGAAGCGCTTCGACGAGGCCTGCAACGAGGCCCACAAGGTGGTGGAGGCCTGGGTCGAGAGGGTGAAGGCCGATGCGGCTGAGCACCGTGCGCAGCGACTGGCACTTGTCGACGAGGTCAAGGCCTGGGCGCAGGGCAATACCACCGCGCTGGACGATGACTGGCGCGGCTTCAACCGCATCTTGCATCAGTTCGGAGACCGTTGGCGCGAAGGTGGACATGTCGGCGAGAAGATGTATGCCGAACTGCTGCCGCAATGGCAGGCAGCCATCGCGCAGGCGGCGGCGCCGCTGGAGGCCATGCAGCAGGCCAGCTTGCTGCGGCGTCACGCCATGATCGAGGAGGCGACGCAGCTGGGCGCGGCGACTATGCTGCGGGTGGATGCGGTCAAGGTGTTGCAGTTGCGCTGGCAGGCCGAGGCGCAGACGATACCGATGGATCGCAAGCACGAACAGAAGTTGTGGGATGCATTCCGCAAACCGATAGACGAGGCGTTCGAGCGCAAGACCACCGAGCGCCGCAAGGACGAGGTCGCGCTGGGCGAACACGATCGCACCGTGCTCGCTGTCTCCAAGGCCCTGGACGCGGCCAACAACTCGGGAGATGCCCAGCGCATTCGCGCGGCCATGGCGGGGCTGGATGCTGCATTGCATGGGCAGGCGCAGGCACGCAACGTGGTCCACGCGTCGGCCAATCAGGAATCGGCCGCCTCAGCGTCGTTGGGCGACAAGGGGCCGCCGCCTGGTGGCGCGCCAGCGAACGCCGATGCGCCGACTGATGGTGTGGCGGCAGGTGCGGCAGGTGCGGCGCCCGATGCTGTTGCTGCCGAAGCGACCTCAGAGGCGGCGCAGGTCGCGGCAGAGGGGGCCGACACGCCCTCGAGCGACGCTCCGGTGCAGCCGGAGCCCGCGCCCGCCGTGAAGGCAGCGCCCAAGCCGGTGGTGGCGCGCCGCGGCGATGACCGACCCGGTCAGAAGATTGCAGAGGTGTCCATGGGCGCCCGCGGGGGCAAACCCGGTGATCGCAAGGATGGTCGGCGCGCACCGTTCGGAGCCGGCGGGCCTCGCTCTGGCGATCGTGGCGACGGACGCTTCGATGGCGCACGCGACAACCGGCCTGGCCGTGATGGCGCTCCCGCCTGGGATGATCGGCCCAGGACGCCGCGTCTGGGTGATGCGGCATTCCGTGCCCAGCGTGATGCGATGGAGCGCGCTCAGACGCAACTGCGCAAACTGGCGTCCCAGGCGCATGGTGAAGCGCTGGCACAGTTGCTGGGGGCTTGGCAGGCGCGTGATCCGCAGCAGTTGCCTGCTGCCCAGGACCTGGGCGCCAAGGTCGCACCGGCTGCGCGCACGCAATGGGTGCAAGCCCTGGGTTCGGCACCGGAATCAGCACCTGACAATGCGCTGTTGCGGCTGGAGATGGCGGCTGAGGTTCCGACCCCGGCTGAGCATCTGGCGCAAAGGCGCATGTTCCAGTTGCAACTGCTGACGCGGCGCAATGATCCTGCACCGGCACAGACCTGGGCCCAGGATGTGGGCGATGTGCTCAAGGGGCCGTATGAGGAGGCGGCCGAACGGCGCTTGCGCGCCGCGCTCAAGATACTGCTCAAGTGATGCGGCAATGGGGATACGATCCCTGCCACAATCGGCGTTGACCCACGCGGGGCGGGCCGTTGTGCCCCTTTGATAGCAACGGGAGGCTCAATTTGGACTCCGTCGATGACTTGTTGCGCCGGCTGGAGCAACTCAACGAAATTGGTGCTTCCCTGTCCAAGGAGCGGGACATCACCCGCTTGCTGGAGAGCATTCTGCTCGCTGCCAAGGTCATCACCAACGCCGATGGCGGGACCTTGTACCGCATGGCTGAGAACCAGGCGGAGCTGCGTTTCGAGATCCTGCGTACCGACTCGTTGCGCATCGCAATGGGTGGCAGCTCTGGCAAGGCCATCAGTTTTCCGAACCTGCCGCTGCATCTGAGCGACGGCACGCCGAATGACTCGCTGGTGGCGGCCTACGCGGCCATTCACCACCAGACCGTCAATATCGCCGACGCCTATAGCGAGCCGAATTTCGATTTCTCCGGCACACGGCAGTTCGATGAACATACCGGATACCGATCGAAGTCATTCCTGACGGTGCCGATGCGCAACCATGAAGGCGAGGTCATCGGCGTATTGCAGTTGCTCAATGCACAGGCGCCGGGTAGCACCGAGGTGGTTCCTTTCTCGGGTTCGGACCAGAGTCTGGTGGAGTCGCTGGCCTCGCAGGCCGCCATCGCCCTGACGAACCGCTTGCTGATCGGGCAGCTGGAAGCCTTGTTCGAGTCCTTCATCAACCTGATCAACCTGGCGATTGACGAAAAGTCGCATTACACCGGTGGCCACTGTCAACGGGTTCCGGCACTCACGATGATGCTGGCCGAAGCCGTGAACCAGAATCAGAAGGGACCCTTGGCCGGGTTCACGATGGATGACCGGGATCGCTACGAGCTCAAGATCGCCGGATTGCTGCATGACTGCGGCAAGGTGACGACGCCGGTGCATGTGGTGGACAAGGCGACCAAGCTGCAGACGCTGTTCGACCGCATCGACTTGGTCGACACCCGTTTCGAGGTGCTGATGCGCGACGCCGAGATCGATTCCCTGCGCCGGCAGTTGCAATTGCGCCCGCGTGTGGACGCCCCGGCGGAAGCGGCGATCTGGCGCGCGTATGCGGCGCAGATCACTGCCATCGACGATGACCGCGCATTCCTGCGCAGCACCAATGCCGGGTCCGAAAAGACCAGCGATGACGATATCGCTCGGGTGCGCCAGATCGCCAGTGCGCGTGTCTGGCGCAACGTGGACGGTGTCGAAACCGAGTTCCTGACCTCGGACGAACTGGAAAACCTGACCATCCGCGCCGGAACCTTGACGCAGGCCGAGCGCAACACGATCAACCACCATATCGTGGCCACAATCCGGATGCTGGAGCAGTTGCCATGGCCCACGCATCTGCGCAAAGTGCCCGAGTATGCCGGCGGTCACCATGAGCGCATGGATGGCAAGGGCTACCCCAAGGGTCTGACCCGGGATCAGATGTCGGTGCAGGCCCGCGTGATGGGCATTGCCGACATCTTCGAGGCCTTGACTGCCAGCGACCGACCCTACAAGCCTGGCATGAAACTGTCGCAGGCCATGGGCATCATGCACCGGTTCAAGCGCAACGGGCACATCGACCCGGACCTGTTCGACGTGTTTGTGTCAGAGCAGGTCTATCTCACCTACGCGCGCCAGTTTCTCGATCCGTGGCAGATCGACGAAGTCCGTCTTCCGAGCGACGCGGCTTGAAGAAAGCGTCGAACATCGGCACCAGGCCGGCAAAGTCGGCGGCGAATCGGACCCGGTTGACGAAATAGGCTTCGCTGGCCACGGCGAAAAATTCGTCCAGGCTAGTCGCACCATAGGCATCGAGCCACGGGGTCGGCGCCCCGAAGCGCTCAGCCAGGCTGAGCTGATCGCTGAAATCCAGAAAATGCGCATGCAGCGTCCCGCGCCACTGTGCGCGCGCGGTGGCGGCGCTGCCGGCACCCATGAAGCCGGCCGGCAGGGGCGGGCAGCCATCGGCCGCGCCATCGCGCATGTCGATCTTGTGCACAAACTCATGGATCACGACGTTGTAGCCATGCTGCGCAGAGTTGCCGGCATTGGCCACGTCTTCCCAGCTCAGCGTGACCGGTCCGTTGTGCATGGCCTCGCCGGTCAGTTCCTCGTCGTACTGGTGCACGACGCCGGTCTCGTCCACCGTCTCGCGGCGGGCGCGAACCGGCCCCGGATACACCACGATGCCGACGAAGTCGTCGTACCAGGCTATGCCGCGCCAGGGCGTTTGCAGCGCCAGCACCGGCAGGCAGGCCTGCACTGCGATGGCCAGGGCCATGTCGTCGCGTATCACCAGTCCTGCAGCACCATGAAACTCCTTGCAGTCGAGGAAGTGCTGTGCCAGCTGGCGCAACGCAGTCAGCTCGGTGGCGTCCAGTGTCTGCAGGAAAGGCAGTTGCGTCAACGTGGTCAGCCACAGGTCCTGCGCAATGCCGGACCCGGCTGTATCGCGTTTTGATCGCAGTGTTCGCAACCAGTGCAACATAGGGCGGGGCGCCGGCGGGTTCAGCAGACCTGGGCCAAGGCCAGCCTTTGCACCGTCGCTGGAGCGTCGCCATCGGGTCGGCTCAGGCGGAGCACGTCGGCGCGCGGCGTGGCAGCTTGCAGGTCCCAGTCGCTGAGCACCAGCCTGCGGTGCCCATCTGCCAGTGTGTGATCTGCCGGTTGATGGGTATGGCCGTGGATCAGTGTGCGGGCATTGGCATCACGCAGCCAGGCCATGGTCGCCTCAAGATCGACGACGGACGGCACGGGATGCGCGCGCTGGTGGTTGGCACTTTGCGTGCGCAGTTGCAGGGCGATGGCTTGACGCTGCGCCAGCGGTTGCGCCAGGAACTCGGTCTGCCAAGGCACACCCCGCACCATGCGGCGGAACTGCTGGTACTCGGTGTCCTGCAGGCATAAGGCATCACCGTGGGACAACAACCAGTGCGCACCGGCAAACTCCAGCACACAGGGGTCGGCCAGGCCTTGCATGGCGCAGCGGCGCAACATGGCATCGCCGATCAGGAAGTCGCGGTTGCCACGCATGAAAAACTGCGCGTGCCGCGTACCTGCGTGTTGCAGCACATCGGCGCAGGCACGGGCAAAGTCATCGTCCGCCTGGGCGGGGTCGGCGTCGCCGTGCAGCATGTCGTCGCCGACCCAGACCTCGAACAGGTCGCCCAGGATGAAAACAGCCTGCGCCGTCGTTTGCAAAAGGTAGTTCTGCCAGGCCGCGAAAGTAGCGGCATCGCCGGCGTGCAGGTGCAGGTCGGAGATGAAGTCCACCACGCGCCATTGCGGCGGGGCGCTCACCCGGTCCAGCCAGCTTGCAGCGGCTACCGGGTGATGGGTGGGCGCGTCGGAAGACCCAGCCATGGCGTCAGCTTGGTGCGTCGCCCGGCGGGAGTCGTGCGCCCGGTCCGTGGCTCAGAGTGCGACGGCCTTTTCGATCACCACGTCGTCGTTCGGCACGTCGTCGTGGAAACCCTTGCGGCCGGTCTTGACGCCCTTGATCTGGTCCACCAGCTCGGTGCCTTTGACGATCTTGCCAAACACCGCATAACCCCAGCCCTGGGCCGATGGCGCGGTATGGTTCAGGAAGCCGTTGTCGGCGACGTTGATGAAAAACTGCGCGGTCGCCGAGTGCGGGTCATTGGTACGCGCCATGGCAACCGTGTAGTTGTTGTTTTTCAGGCCGTTGTTGGCTTCGTTTTCGATCGGTTTGCCGCTTTTCTTTTCCTTCATGCCGGGTTCGAAGCCACCGCCCTGGACCATGAAGCCGGGGATGACGCGGTGAAAAACGGTGTTGTCGTAGTGGCCGTTTTTCACGTACTCGAGGAAGTTCGCGCTCGAATTGGGCGCCTTCTCCATGTCGAGTTCCAGCGTGATCACGCCCAGTTTGCCGATATGCAGTTCTACTTGCGGGTTGCTCATGTTTATTTCACCAAGGTTGCGGAGTTGATAAGAATTGGCGTGGTCGGCACGTTTTCCGGGAACGGCCCGCCTGCACCGGTGGGCGTCGACTTGATCTTCGTGATGACATCCATGCCACTGACGACCTTGCCGAACGCCACGTAGCCAAACAGCTGCGGCGCATTGACCAGTCGGGAACGGGGTGTATTTTCGTACACCTTGCCCTGGTACTCGAATTTGGGCACCGGATCGCCAGGGGGGATCAGCACCGGGTCGAGGAAGGCATTGTCCTTGATGTTGATATAGAACTGCGCGCCGGCCGAATTGGGGTCGTTGGTGCGGGCCATCGCGATCGTGCCCACGACGTTGCGTGGCCCGCCGCGGGCCAGGGCCTCGCGTCCTTCGTGCGCGACAGGGGCGCGGGTCTTCTTTTCGGCGTAGCTGGCGTCGAAGCCACCGCCTTGCACCATGAAGTTGTCGATTACGCGGTGAAAGACGGTGCCCTCGTAGTGCTTGTCCTTGACGTATTGCAGAAAATTCTCGACCGTCTTGGGGGCCTTGTCCGGGTAGACCTCGACGACAAACTCGCCCATGGTCGTGGCGAATTTCACGCGCGGAGCGGCTGTGGTTTGCGCGGTTGCGCCCAGGCTCATGGTCAGGCAGGTGGCAAGGATCAGGGCGCGTCGGGTTGCGCGATGGCCGGCAGGTTTCACTGAGGTTTCTTTCTAATCTATTGAATCTGACTGTCGGTGTCGTCCGCGGTGCCCGCGGATGGCGTCACTTCTTCTGTGCCGGAACGGCTTTGGACGGGGGGTTCGTAGGCCCTGGGAACGGAGCCAGGCGGGCCGCCGCCGGTGCGTTGATCAATTGCCGGATCAGCGTGAGCTTGGGCGCCAGCGTGGTGTTGCCGGCGTCGAGTTGCAAGGCCCGACGGTAGGATTCTTCGGCCAACCGCGCGTACACGTCGCCCAGATTCTCGTGCGCTGTGGCATAACTGCGGCTGTTGCGTGTGGCCATCTCCAGCGCGGCACGTGCCTTCTCGAAATCGCCACGCCCGGCATACAGCACGGCAACGTTGTTGTAAGGCTCGGGCAGTTCCGGGTAGTCCTGCGTCAGCGCCACGTAACTGGCGATGGCTGCGTCACGTTGGCCGCCATCTTGCTGGATCAGCGCCTTGAGAAAGCGCATCTGCGGGTCGCGCGGATTCAGGGCCAGGTAAGCCTCGGCCTTGGCCATGGCCTGCTGCAGCTGGCCGTCGCGCAGCAAGCGGTTGACGGGATCGTAGTCGTCCGCGAATGCGGACGCACAGAACAGACTGGTAACCAGGGCGATCAGACGAATGCACTGGCCGATTTTGCTGCCGCGGTGCATCATCCTAGAAACCGCAGTTGACCGCTTTGTTCCGCTGGATACGCCTTATGAACGCTAGTTTTCGTGCTCACGAGCACGGTCACCTCAAGGGTGACAACGCTACGCACCCGATTGAGCTGCGCTGGCGCACGCTGGCGGCGTTGCTCCTCCTTGCGGGCAAGAGCCCGCAGCGTCGTCGCGCCTTGCCAGCGCACCCCATCGCAGCCCACTCGGGCGCGTCCAACTGCGGTTTCTAGGATCATGATGACTCCTGTAGCAGATGATGGCCGCACGCCCAAAGCGGGGCCTTATACTGCGGACGATTGTAGCCCAGGGGTCGGGAATATCCGACCTTGACAAGGTCTGCACCGCACCTCCAAACTCCCATGTCCCGCAGCGTCTGTTGCTGCCAGTACCTGTTGCCGTAAGGCGGCGCATCTCCGTTAACCATGAGTCTTCGCATCTACAACACGCTCTCGCGTGCCGTTGAACCGTTCGCACCACTCGAGGCGGGGCATGTGCGCATGTATGTCTGCGGGATGACGATTTACGACCTGTGCCACATTGGCCATGCACGCATGATGATGGCGTTCGACGTCGTTCAGCGCTGGCTCAAGTTCAGCGGATTGCGGGTGACCTATGTGCGCAACATCACCGACATCGACGACAAGATCATCCGCCGTGCGCTCGAGCGCGGCATCACGATTCGCGCGCTGACCGACGAGATGATCGAGGCGATGCACCGAGACATCGGCGCCCTGGGCATCGAGACGCCGACGATCGAACCGCGGGCGACCGAGTTCGTGCCGCAGATGCTGCAACTGATCGAGCGCCTGAAAGACAAGGGACTGGCCTATCAGGGCGACGGTGGCGATGTGAATTTCTCAGTGCGCAAATTCCCTGGCTACGGCAAGTTGTCGGGCAAGTCGCTTGACGAATTGCGTGCCGGCGAACGTGTCGCCGTGCTCGAAGGCAAGCGGGATCCGCTCGATTTCGTGTTGTGGAAGTTGGCCAAACCAGCAGAACCCGATGACGCCAAGTGGGACAGTGTTTATGGCATGGGCCGGCCCGGCTGGCATATCGAATGCTCGGCCATGTGCGGTCAGACGCTGGGCGAGACCATCGACATCCACGGTGGCGGCGCCGACCTGCAATTCCCGCACCACGAGAACGAGATCGCGCAAAGTGAGGGAGCCAATGGCAGGCCACTGGCACGTTTTTGGATGCACAACGGCTTTGTGCGCGTGGACAACGAAAAAATGTCCAAGAGCCTGGGCAATTTCTTCACCATCCGTGACGTGCTCGGTCGCTACGATGCCGAAACAGTGCGTTTCTTCCTGGTACGTACCCATTACCGCAGCGCACTGAACTACAGCGACGCCCACCTCGACGATGCGCGCAGCGCGCTCAAGCGCCTATACACGACGCTCGATCTCGTGCAGGCGGATGTGGCGCTTATCGACTGGGCCCAGCCCCATGCCGCGCGATTCAAAGCGGCGATGGACGAGGACTTCGGAACACCCGAGGCAGTGGCTGTTTTGTTTGATCTGGCCAGCGAGATCAATCGCACACACAGTACCGAGTTGTCCGGTCTGCTTCGGGCGCTGGGCGGCTGCCTGGGCCTGTTGCAAGGGGATGCCGCCACATTCCTGCAAGGGGGGGCCGGCGACGGCGCGCGGGGCGAAGAAGCCGCGCTGATCGCGCAGTTGATCGCCGAACGCGCGAAAGCCAAGCAGGACCGCGACTTCGCGCAGGCCGATGCCGTTCGCCAGCGCTTGAGCGACATGGGTGTGGTGCTCAAGGACTCAGCGGCCGGCACCACCTGGGAGCGTGCACGATGATGACTGTGCGATTGGCAAGCGGCATGTGCTGGAAGGGGAACTGATGGCTCCGGTCACGCTACCTGCGCCCGTGTTCGCGCAACCCGCTTACTGGGAAGAGGCGCGCCGACACCTGTCGCGCAAGGACCGCATCATGAAGCGGCTGATTGCGCAGTCCGATGGTGCCAGCCTGCAGACCCGGGGCGATGCGTTCATCACGCTGTCTCGTTCGATCGTGGGGCAGCAAATTTCGGTGAAGGCGGCGCAGTCGGTTTGGGACCGGTTCCTGAAGCTGCCGCGCAAGCTGACACCAGCTACCGTGCTGCGACTCAAGGTGGACGACATGCGCGCGGCTGGTCTGTCGGCGCGCAAGATCGAATATCTGGTGGACCTGGCGCTGCACTTCGACAGTGGTGCGATCAAAGTCGATGCATGGGCGTCGATGGACGACGAGACCATCATCACCGAGTTGGTGGGCATCCGTGGCATTGGACGCTGGACGGCGGAGATGTTCCTGATTTTTCATCTGCTGCGTCCCAATGTGTTGCCGCTGGACGATGTCGGGCTGATCAACGGCATCAGTCAGAACTATTTTTCCGGTGAAGTGGTCAGCCGAAGCGACGCGCGGGACGTGGCCGTGGCATGGACGCCGTACTGCAGCGTGGCGACTTGGTATATTTGGCGCTCGCTCGACCCATTGCCGGTTGCGTATTGACAGGTCGGGCGCGGTGACATCGCCGCCCCGCGAGATGGACCCCCGGTCGCGTGGTGGTCAGAACATGGAGCCCGGAAGTGGCAAAAAAGACATTCCTCGATTTTGAACAACCGATAGCCGAGCTCGAATCCAAGATCGAAGAGCTGCGGTATGTGCAGACCGAATCGGCGGTCGACATTTCGGCCGAGATCGGTCAGCTCACGAAGAAGAGCCAGCAGCTCACCAAGGACATCTACAGCGATCTGACACCGTGGCAGATCACCAAGATCGCGCGCCATTCCGAGCGTCCCTATACGCTCGATTACGTGGGCGAGATATTCACGCATTACACCGAGATGCACGGTGACCGGCATTTCGCCGACGACCTGAGCATCGTGGGCGGCCTGGCGCGCTTCAATGGCACACCTTGCATGATCATCGGGCAGCAAAAAGGCCGTGGCACGAAGGAGCGCGGCTTGCGTAACTTCGGCATGACCAAGCCGGAGGGTTACCGCAAGGCGCTGCGGCTGATGAAGACCGCTGAAAAGTTCAAGTTGCCGGTGTTCACCTTCGTCGATACACCAGGCGCCTATCCGGGCATCGACGCCGAGGAGCGCGGGCAGTCGGAGGCGATCGGTCGCAACATCTTCGAGATGGCGCAGCTCGAGGTACCCATCATCACGTCCATCATCGGTGAGGGCGGCTCCGGCGGCGCACTGGCCATTTCAGTTGGCGATCAGGTCCTGATGCTGCAGTACTCGGTGTATTCGGTGATCAGCCCGGAAGGTTGTGCGTCCATTCTGTGGAAGACCTCGGACAAGGCGCAGGACGCGGCTGAAGCCATGGGCATCACTGCCCATCGGCTCAAGGCCTTGGGGCTGATTGACAAGATCGTCAACGAGCCGGTCGGCGGCGCGCATCGCGACCACAAGCAGATGGCAGCATTTCTCAAGCGGGCGCTGAGCGACGCATACCGCCAGGTCAGCGATCTGAAGGCCAAGGAACTGGTCGAGCGACGTTACGAACGTCTGCAAGGGTATGGCCGGTTCACCGACACCAAGGCCGACAGCAAGGCCGCCAGCCGCTAGGGCCCAAGCGGCGATTGGCTTCGTTGGCTGTCATGCGGTTGGCCGGAAGCTGTATCTGGCTAGACACCTCGCCGCGGGCAGAGGACCGGGCCGTACCGACGAAAGCAAAACTTGACCCAGTCGCTGCCTGATGCCATCGCGGCTTTCACGCCCGAACTGCCCTTGGCTGTGGCGTTCAGCGGCGGGGCAGATTCCACGGCGCTGCTGCTCGCTTGCGCGCGCCAATGGCCGGGTCAGGTGGTGGCCATTCATGTCCACCATGGCCTGCAGGCGGCGGCCGATGATTTCGAACGGCACTGCGTAGCGCAGTGCCTGCAATGGCAGATTCCCCTGATCGTGCGGCGTGTCGATGCGCGCCATGCGCGCGGCGACAGCCCGGAGGATGCGGCGCGCGACGCGCGGTATCGCGCCATCGACGAGGCCGTTCGTGCTGACGATGGCACGCTCAGGTACCCGAGTGTGGCGCTGGCCCAGCACGCCGACGACCAGGTCGAGACCTTGCTGTTGGCACTCAGCCGCGGAGCCGGTTTGCCGGGCTTGGCGGCCATGCCGGTACGCCGTGCGCGCGACGGCGTCGTCTACCTCCGCCCCTTGCTCGATGTGTCCAACTCTGCGATCCGCACATGGTTGCAGGAGCAGGGCGTGGCCCATATTGAGGATCCCAGCAATACCGACGAGGGGCTGACGCGCAATCGGATCCGGGCCCGGTTGTTGCCAGTGCTGGAGCAGGTGTTTCCGCAGTTTCGCGACACATTCACGCGCAGCGCGCGCCATGCGGCGCAGGCCCAAAAGGTTCTTGATGCCGTGGCGGCGCAAGATATGGCGCAGATGGGCGTGGCGCACGCAGGCTTGTCGATAAATGCGTTACAGGCCGTGCCCACTGCGCGCCAGGCCAACCTGCTACGCCATTGGTTGCGCACTGTGCATGGCGTCAGCGCCAGTGCAGCCCAACTCGATGAGTTGCAGGCCCAGATCGCTGCCTGCACCACGCGCGGCCATCAGATCCGCATCAAGGTGGCAAGCGGCTTTGTCGTGCGCAAGGGCCCTCAACTGAGTTGGTACAATGGCCAGCCCGATCCAACCCTGACCGGTTGAGATGCCGGGCCTGGCGCTGGCCTTACGGCAGCCGCACACCAAGCGGCATCGGCGCCCAGCCCCCCGACCTTTTTTGCACATCCAATGGCTTTGATTGTTCACAAATACGGCGGCACGTCGATGGGCTCGACCGAGCGCATCCGTGCAGTCGCCCAGCGCGTTGCCAAGTGGGCCCGTGCCGGGCATCAGATGGTGGTGGTACCCAGTGCGATGAGCGGTGAGACCAACCGCCTGCTGGCACTGGCCAGGGAACTGGCGCCCGCCAAACCCTCGGACAACTACAGCCGCGAACTCGACATGCTGGCGGCCACCGGCGAGCAGGCCTCGTCTGCGTTGCTGGCTATCGCCTTGCAGGCCGAAGGCCAGCAGTCCGTCAGTTATGCGGGTTGGCAGGTGCCGATCCGTACCAACAGCGCCTACACCAAGGCCCGCATCGAGTCGATCGACGACAAACGCGTGCGTGCTGACCTGACGGCCGGCAAGGTGGTCATCGTGACCGGCTTCCAGGGCATGGACGAGTTGGGCAACATCACGACACTGGGACGCGGCGGCAGCGACACCTCGGCAGTGGCGGTGGCAGCGGCCCTCAAAGCCCAGGAATGCCTGATCTACACCGATGTCGACGGTGTCTACACCACCGACCCACGCGTGGTGCCGGAGGCGCGCCGTCTCAAGACGGTCAGTTTCGAGGAAATGCTCGAAATGGCGTCACTCGGCTCCAAGGTGCTGCAGATCCGCTCGGTCGAATTCGCCGGCAAGTACCGCGTACCCTTGCGCGTGTTGTCCAGTTTCACCCCCTGGGACATTCCCATCGAGGAAGAGGCCGTATCCGGCACCCTGATCACTTTTGAGGAAGACGAACATATGGAACAAGCCATTGTTTCGGGTATCGCGTTCAATCGCGATGAAGCAAAAATATCCGTGCTCGGCGTGCCCGACACACCCGGCATTGCGTACCAGATCCTGGGGCCGATCGCCGAAGCCAACATCGACGTGGATGTCATCATCCAGAACGTTAGCAAGGACGGCAAGACCGACTTCAGCTTCACGGTGCACCGCAACGACTATGCGCGCGCGATCGACCTGCTCAAGGAGCAGGTGCTCGGCAACCTGGGCTCGACCGAAGTCATAGGCGACGCGAAGATCTGCAAGGTGTCAATCGTGGGTATCGGCATGCGCAGCCATGTAGGCGTAGCCAGCCGCATGTTCCGCGTGTTGAGCGAAGAGGGCATCAACATCCAGATGATCTCGACCAGCGAAATCAAGACTTCCGTGGTCATCGACGAAAAATATATGGAGCTCGCAGTGCGCGCTTTGCATAAAGCTTTCGATCTTGACCAAGTTCCGGCTGACTCCCTCGCTCAGTCGTGAGATAATCCGCCCAGTTTTGAAAAAACGGAAACGTGACCGAGTGGCCGAAGGTGCTCCCCTGCTAAGGGAGTATGGGGTGTAGAGCCTCATCGAGGGTTCGAATCCCTCCGTTTCCGCCAAACATGGGTTTTGTGTAGTCCAACACAGCCCCCCAAAAGCCCCGCAGACCTCGTGTTTACGGGGCTTTTTTGTTTTCTGCCGTCCGATACGGGGTATTGCAAGCCAGCATCTCTTGGGGGTATCTTTGGGGGCATGGGGGTACGCCGGTGGGGGTATCGCACCAAAAACCACGATTCGGAGTCCCTATGCCACTGAGCGACACGGCCATCAAGAAGGCCAAGGCCGGCCCCAAGCCCATCAAACTGAGCGACGGCAAGGGCATGTACCTGTTGGTCAATTCGACCGGCTCGAAGCTGTGGCGCTGGAAATACCGCGTGCTGGGAAAAGAAAAGGTGATGGCCTTGGGGGCCTATCCCGATGTGTCGCTGGCGCAGGCGCGCGATGGCATGGACACGGCACGGAAGCAGCTTGCCGCAGGTGCGGACCCCATGGACCTGCGCAAGGCCGGCAAGATCGCCAAGAAGGTAGCGGCGGACAACTCTTTTCAGTCGGTGGCGCAAGTATGGTGGGAGCAATGGCGCGGCGTGAAAAGCCCACGCCATGCCGATGACGTATTGCGCCGGCTCAAGGCCGATGTGTTCCCGGCCATCGGCCTGAAGCCTGTTTCTGAGGTGTTGGCCCCGGATCTGGTGGCGATGGTCAAGGGCATCAGCAAACGCGGGGCGCTGGACATTGCCAAACGGGCATTGCAGACATCGGGGCAGGTGTTCCGATACGCGGTGGCGCACGGGCTCGCCAAACGCAACCCGGCAACCGACATCAAGCCCAGTGACGTGATCGCGCCACGCAAGGCGACCAATTACGCGCGCATCGAGGCCAAGGAACTGCCCGAACTGATGCTGCACATCGAGGCCTATCCGGGCGCGGCGGTTACCCGCCAACCCAGAAGAACCGTTCTGGTGGGAAGTCTGGCTACGTCGCAGCCGAGGTGACGACGGGTCAACCGTCGAAGACTTTCGCCGGCTAGCTGCGATGTCTCAGTGCGAGGTCAGCGACGCCGTGGTCGATTTCCCCGAACGATCCGTCGTCATTATGTACGGATCGCAGCAGCAGTTGCTGTGCCGGTTGTCGTGGACACCTGAACGAATTTCAAATGGACTACCAAGAACTGAAGTTTCTGGAGGACGACCTTTGGGACGCCGCCGACCAGCTGCGTGCGAACTCCAAGCTGACGGCGAGCGAATATTCCATGCCGGTGCTGGGGCTGATCTTTCTGCGCCACGCCACCACGCGGTTCAACGCGCTGCTGCCTGAGGTGGAGAAGGCGGTGCCCGCCTGCATCGCCAGCGCTGCCGTCGTTGCTCAGCGCTCGTCTCCCAGAATCGACAGAATGTCTTGTCGTTCGCCAAGCAGACGAATCACATCGAGGTGATCCTCTCGCTCCAGGTAAAGCCAAACCAGTGGAAAGCCTTTGACGCGCCAGGACCGAAGCCCCTGAATTTCATCCAGGAGCCCAAGACGAGGCGAACCGATGCGGGGATCCTGTTCAATTTGCTTGAGTGCTAAGCCAGCCACGATCACCAGCTGCTGGGCAACTGTTGTTCCAGCTTTGGCACGGTAATAACGTACTTCGTGCCGACGGTCCTGCTTGGCCAAGGGGCGCAAGTGCGCTGGCTTCACTCGATGGTGCCGCGTGCAATTGCCAGCAATTCGCTATCGTCGGCATCGGTAAGCGGCTGGGCATCTCCGGATGCAAGGCCCTCTTCGACAAGCGCTCGCAGGCGCAGGATGGCTTGATCCGTTTGGTCTTTGCGCACCAAGTCCCGAATGTACTCACTGGTGTTGCCGTAATTTCCGCCGCTAACTCTTCCAGCGATGTAGGAGCGCATCGACTCGGGCAGTGCAATGCTCATCGTGTTTTTGCTCATGGAGGAACTTTAGGGGGGGTGACAATAGTTGTCAACGAAGTGTTGCTGACACGAAGTCTTGCGGACGCACAGCAGATAGGGACTCAAGTCCGTTTTCGCCTCCACCGGATCGTCCGACAAGGAAATGCTGATGGCTGCCGGCAACTGCCTCACTCCGCCCGTGCTCGATCTGTCGCCGGGGGCGCGCGCCGAGTGGATATCCTCGCGGAGCGCGGGCGCGCGCGAATGGAGGAAGACGGGCGCCGGCGGGTCGTGGCAATCAATCCGGCGTTGCTTGCCGGGCCGCAGTAAGTTTCAAGCATTGGATTTCGGCGCCGGAGGGGCTGCTACTGTTGCTAATCTTGCTACCTTCACACGCTTCACACGCGCGACCCCTGTTCGGTAGCAGGAATAGCAAGAGTAGCATGGGGCAGGGGCACAGTTATTGAGGCTTCACCTTCTCCTGCAGCCAAACCTTGATCAGCGACTGATACGGTACATCACGGGCGTTGGCCGCCGCCTTGATCGAGTCAAGCAAGTGCTGTGGCAGGCGCAGCGAGATCGTCTTCGTCGAGGGTTTCAGGTTTGGCAGTACCGCGTGCTGGGCCTTCGCCCAGTCCAGGTATTGCGTTGAGTCGCTGCCCTTGGCTTCCCAGAACGCGCGCTCGTCTGCCTCGGTCTTGAACCTGGGCAGCGGTTTAGTCTGCTTGCTCATAGATGCTCCTTTCCTTCCGGTGCATGTCGCGCGCCGAGATCACGCGAATCAGCGTGCCGTCTTCGCGCAGGGCGAATGTGATTTGCAGCCTGCGCCCCGCATGGGTCTTCCCGAGGGCCCGTGGTACCGCCATTCCTGTCCGCTATGCCGGGCATCTTCCAGCAGCAGCAACGGATGGTTGAAAAACACCTCTTCGGCCTCGGACTGGCTGACGCCGTGCTTCTCGTTCTTTCGGGCGTTCCCATCGTCCCAGTCGAAGCCGACGATGGCTGGCAGGTCGATCATGTGCGTATATTATCAAGATATACAAGCGCGTGCAGCCCGTCGCTTGTGCTGCAATTGCGCCCGTGGACACTCTTCGGGTGGATCTGCAAGCCCTGGCCAGGCGCCAGCAATGCAGCCGCCTGCCGCCGCAGACTGACGCACAACTGCGCGAGATCATCGCCAACACCTACGGGCAGACTTCCCTGATCGACCATCAGGTCGGTCGCATCATGAGCGCGCTCGAAGACGCTGGCCTGGCCGATAACGTCATCGTGATTTTCACCTCCGATCACGGTGACTGGCTGGGCGACCACGGCTTGATGCTCAAGGGCCCGATGTAGTAGGAAGGCCTGCTGCGCGTGGGCACCGCCTTGATCCAGGCCCGGCCCGACGACGCCGGGTCGATCCGTCAGGCCATCGGCAGCGCCTGAGGAGCGTTGCGATTGTTGTCGTCCGCGTCTACGAAACGGGCACTCGGGCGATTGCCTGGCGCGTGCCGCCAGCCTTCTGCCAGTCACGCAGCCACGGCGTCAGGAAGTCTGCGAAGGCCTGGGCGGCCGGCGACACGGAGCGCAGCGCCGAATGGTAGAGGCAGACCTGACGAATCACCTCGGGTGTGCGGACCCGGCGCACCACCAGGCCCAACGGCAGCGCGACCACGCCAACATATTGCGGCGCAAGCGTGGCGGCAAGGCCAGCAGCCGCTATGCCCAGTGCCGTCGAGATGTTGTCCACGATGTCTACCGGTCGGACGCGTGAACCTTCCGGCGCATCCGTGTGCATCTGCAGCACACTGCGCTCGTGGTCGCGCCCGGCCGCCACGAGTTCGACATCGCGCAGGTCGTCCCAGCGCAGGCTGCGTCGCGCGGCCAGTGGATGGTCGGGCGCGCACCATAAAACCCATGGGCTGTCGAACACCGGTGTGCGGATCACGGCGTCCTCCACCGGGCGGTCCGGACCGATCGCCAGATCAATATCGCCATCGGCCACCTGGTCGACCAAGGCGTCGACCGGCGTATCGCGGATTCGCACCACCACCTTCGGCCGCTCCACACCGAAGACCCGTATCGCCAGTGGCAGTACCGCGCCTGCCAGTACCTGTGGTGCGCCGATTCGCACCACGCCAGATGCCCGGTTGCGGACATCGGCCGCAGTCGATTCTGCGCGCTGCACATGGCGCAAAACGGACTGCGCCGACCCAAGAAAGTCACGTCCGGCGCCGGACAACTCCACACGCCGGGTGCTGCGGTCAAACACGCGAAAGCCGAGGTTGACCTCGAGTTCAGCGATCAACTGGCTGACTGCCGATGAGGACAGGCCCATGCGTTCACCGGCAGCGGCAAAGCCGCGCATTTCGGCCACCGTGGCGAAGACCTCGAGTTGTCGGATGGAGATTCGGGTGAGTGACATGGCGATTCTTGATGATCCACATGATTATCCACATGTGCTTAAGAATCATTGGGAATTCATTGATTGTCTTTGCGAGTCAATGTGGCCAAACTTGCGCGGAATCAATAAGCGAACGGTGCAAGCCGCATAGACGATGACATTGAGCCCCGAGCTTCAGACCCAACTGGCGCAGCGCCTGCATACCGCGCAGCGCGACCGCATCCAGTTGGAGCAGTTCTCCAAGCTGTATCCGGATATGGATATCGAGGACAGCTATGCGATCCGGCGCGCCTGGATGGACCTGTGCTTGAGCGAAGGGCGCACGGCCATCGGTCACAAGATCGGTCTGACTTCGCGCGCAATCATGAATCCGGGAAAACTGTTGGGCCGGCTGCCTGCAGCGACGTGACCCGTCCACCAGAAATCCACCAACCACAGGTGCAAACCATGACTGCAAAATTGCTCGACGTCGCCGGCATCGCCGTCTCCCCTGATCACTTCATCAATGGTCGCCGTGTCGCGTCCGCCGAAACCTTCGAGCTGCGCTCGCCGATCGACCAGCAGCTACTGGGACAGATCAGCGAGGGCCAGGCCGAGCATATCGAGGCCGCCATCGTCGCCGCGGGCAAGGCCTTCGCGGCCTGGTCGGCGCTGAGCGCGGTCGAACGCAAGCCGTATCTCGACCGCTTCGCAGCCGAAATCGGCAAACGTGCCGACGCGTTTTGCCAGCTTGAGAGCACCGATGCGGGGGTCCTGCTCTCGCGCATGCGCCATGGCGTGGTGCCGCGCGCGATGCTCAACATCACCTGGTTTGCCGAGCATGCGCTCGACCTGCAAAACCGGCCGATCGAGACCGACCAGGCGCAGCACATCGTGCGCCACGATCCGGCCGGCGTTGTCGTGATCATCACGCCATGGAACGCGCCTTTGATGCTGGCGACCTGGAAACTCGGACCGGCGCTGGCGGCCGGCAACACTGTCATCGTCAAGCCGCCGGAATGGGCGCCGCTGACCAGTTCCCTGCTGGCCGACTGCGCCGATGCGGCTGGACTGCCGCCGGGCGTGTTCAACTTGTTGCAGGGCACTGGCGCCCAAACCGGTGCCAAGCTGGTGTCCGACCCGCGCCTGGCCCGGGTGTCGTTCACCGGCTCGGTGCCGACCGCCAAATGGATTGCCCAGGCCACCGGTGCCAATCTCGTACCCTGCAGCCTGGAGCTGGGTGGCAAGAGCCCGTTCATCGTGCTCGAGGATGCCGATGTCGACAACGCCGCGGCCACCGGCGCACTGATGTACCGCAACGCCGGCCAGGTCTGCCTGGCGGGAACCCGGTTCCTGGTGCACGACAAGGTCGCCGACAAGTTTGTGGCCACTATGCGTGGCTACGTCGAGAAGCTCAAGGTCGGCGATCCGCGCGACGAGGCCACCGAGGTCGGCCCCATCATCCATCCGCGCCAGGTCGAGCGCGTCAGCGGTTTTGTCGACCGCGCGATCAAAGGTGGCGCCAAGCTGTTGTGGGGCGGCGCGAAACATGCGTTCGGCGCGCAGTATTACCAGCCAACCATGCTGACCAACTTGAAGCAGGACGACGAGATCGTGCAGAACGAGGTGTTCGGCCCGGTGCTGACCCTGCAGACCTTTTCCAGCGACGAAGAAGCGATTGCGCTGGCCAACGGCACCGACTACGGTCTGGGTGGCGTTTGTTATGGCGAGACCGCGCACGCCACCGCCATGGCCCAGCAGGTTCGCACCGGTTTCATCTGGGTCAACAGCTTTGGTATCCGCGACCTGGCGGCACCGTTCGGCGGCATCAAGCGCTCGGGCATCGGCCGCGAAGGCGGCAACTGGAGCTTCGAGTTCTTCTGCGATATCAAGGACGTGGTGGTGCCGAAGAAGCCGTTCCGCGCCAGTTTCAGCCACCGTTGATTTCTCACTTTCCAAGGAACACCGTCATGGGACACATTGCTGGCGCAGCCATCGTTTCACACCATCCCGGCCTGATGCAATGCGAGGAATTTCGCGTGCTGCAAGGAGCGGGCTCCGACTCGGACTTGATTCCCGGGTATGCGCGCGTCGCGCAGCGCATCAACGCGATCAAGCCCGACGTCGTGATGATCTTCGACTCACACTGGTTCACCACCGGCTACCACCTGGTCGATGGCGGCGATCACTACGAGGGGACGTACATCTCGGACGAGATGCCGTGGTACCTGCATGGCGTGCCGTACAAGTACCGCGGTCATCCCGAACTGGCCGTGGCCATCGAGGCCGTGTCACGCGAGCGCAAAGGCTACAACCGGGCGATCCGCCACCCGGGTCTGGGTCGGCATTACGCGAGCATCAACGTGATCAAGCAGTTGCGGCTGGATCTGCTCGATGTACCGGTGGTCTCGGTCAGTTCATGTCAGAACTGCGACTGGCAGCATTTTCTGCAATCGGGCACCGACATTGGCGAGGCGATCCAGCGCAGCGATCTGCGCGTGGTGTTGCTGGCCTCGGGCGCGCTAAGCCACAAGTTCAACAACATCGACTGGAAGCCGAAAAATCCGCGCATTTTTCACGAGAGCAATGTCTCGCGGCCGGAGAACATCGAAAGCGACAAGGGCGCGATTGTGCTGATGCAGCAAGGTCGGCACGACCAGATCCTGGAGCGCTGGGACGCCGAATACCGCAGCAAACCCTGGGAGGCCTTTGGCGCGCACTACCTGCAGATGGTCGGGGCGCTCGGTGGCAAGGAATGCCGCTTGCGCGGCGAGCCCTTGTCGGCATACGAGAATGCACGGGGCACCGGCAACATCCATGTCTGGTTCGACACTGCGCCGGCATGATGGCGGCAGTTGCCAACGCCGCAGCGCCCGCTGGCCTGTGGTCGTGCGCCATCCGATTTGCGGGAACCCGTGTCCGGTTCCCATTGGGTCAACGGGTGGTCTCCACCGTATTGCGAGCACTGCACCATGAATTTTGATTTCCCGTTGAAAGAACTTCCTGCCGTCATGCGCGGCCCTCGCGTCGAGCGCAGGCGAGTCATGCTGGGCGGCACGCCGCTGTGGGGCACGCTGATCGAAGAGGGCGCGGCCCAGGGGCAGTTGCGTCTGGACGATGGCCGCATCGTCGATCCGACTCAGGTCACGCATCTGCCGCCGGTGACGCCGAGCAAGATCATTGCGATCCACATCTCGTACAACTCGCGCAGCATGGAAACGCGCAACAAGCCACGTCCGACGGATACGCCGACCTATTTCACCAAGCCGCCGACCGCGCTCAACGGCCACGGCGGACAGATCCTGAAGCCGGCCGATTGCAAGTATCTGAACTACGAAGGTGAATACGCGGTCGTCATCGGCAAGACCTGCCGCAACGTGACACCCGATGAGGCCTGGGACTACATCGAAGGCTTCTGCCCGGCGCTGGACATGGGCCTGCAGGACTTCCGCGACACCGACCAGGGGTCGATGCTGCGCGTCAAGGGCGCAGATACGCTGCTGCCGATCGGGCCGGGCATCGTGCGCGGCGTGAACCTGTTCGAGCAGACGCTGCGCACCTACGTCGACGGCCGGGTGGTGCAGGAGGCGCAGATCGGTGAGGAGACGATCTGGGGATCCCACTACGTGATCGCCGACATCGCGCGCCACATCACCCTGGTGCCAGGCGACGTGATCCTGATGGGCACGCCATGCCATTCGCGCTCGGTCGATCCGGGGCACTATGTCGAGTGCGAGATCACCGGTCTGGGACGGGTCGGTGGTACGGTGGTGGCGATCGACGCGCCACGCGCGGCCGCGCTCGGAGTCGGCCACCAGCCGACCGACAGCCCCGAGGTGCAGCGGGTGGCCCTGGGTTTTGATGAACGCGTGCCGGAGCAGTTCAAGGCGAATCTGCGCATGGCCAAAGGAGGTGCGGCATGAAGGTTTGTATTGTGGGAGCAGGGGCCATCGGCGGCTGGATCGGCACCCGGCTTGCGGCGGCCGGTGTCACAGTCAGCGCAATTGCGCGCGGTGACACGCTGGCGTCGCTGTGCACACATGGATGGCGTCTGCAGACGGCCAGTGGGCTGGTCCAGGCACCGGTGGCGGCAGCCAGCGCCAACGCGGCCGATCTGGGCGAGCAGGATCTCGTCATCATTGCCGTGAAGGGGCCTGCACTGGCGGCGGTGGCGCAGAGTCTGGGCCCGCTGCTGGGCGCGCAGACCATCGTGTTGCCGGCGATGAACGGCGTGCCATGGTGGTTCTGCCAGGACCTGCCAGGGTTTGACGAACCGTTGGCCAGTGTGGATGCGGGCGGGTCAATCGCCCGCGCCATCGCGTTTGAGCGTGTATTGGGCTGTGTCGTGCATGGCTCCACGGCGACCTCCGAGCCTGGTCTGGTGCAACACAAGGGCGGTAACGGCCTGATCGTGGGCGAGGCCGCAGGCGGGCGCTCGGACCGGGCCCAGCAGGTGGCCGATCTGTTGACGCTGGCGGGCTTCGATGTGACCCACTCCGACCAGGTGCGCCAGGCCATCTGGTACAAGTTGTGGGGCAACATGACGATGAATCCGATCAGCGCACTCACCGGCGCCACGGTTGATCGCATTCTCGGCGACCCCTTGGTGCGGGCTTTCTGCTCGCAGGCCATGGTGGAGGCGCAGGCCATTGGTGCACGTATCGGTTGTGCGATTGAAGAGGCTCCTGAGGCCCGCCATGCCATCACCGCCAAGCTGGGTGCTTTCAAGACCTCGATGCTGCAGGATGCGCAGGCGGGCCGGCAACTCGAACTCGACGCCATCGTCGGTGTCTTGCACGAGATCGGCGGCCGCCTGGGGCTGCCCACGCCGAGCATCAACGGCTTGCTCGGACTGACGCGACTGATGGCGCAGGTGCGCGGTCTTTATCCGGAACCATCGGCAGCGGTTTGACGAGGCCTATTTTTCGAACGTCAGCTTGTTGCTGGGAACCACCCGGATGCGCGCCAGGCACACACCCTTGTCGGGGGTGAACTTGCTCAGTTCGCCCATTTCGCAGCGATCGCCGCCCACCACCTGGATCCGTGTGATGTCATCACACGGGATACCGACAAACTCGACGACGCGCGTCTTGCTGTCGGTCGGGCGCACATTCTGGAAACCCCGTCCCAGCGACTGGTGCATGACGCCGTTGGAACGGTAGGCGGCAAAGTAGGGCACGATCTGCACGATTTCATAGGGCAGGGTGTTGGTCATTGTCAAGGTGACGCGGCAGTTGGGGCCGAACGGGGTCCGGTCTTCCAACTGCAAACTGGCCTGCTCGACCTTCGTGTCCTTGCCATCCTGGGTGGCGGCCGCGCTGGCGTCCTTGGCGCCGACGTAGCGCCATGTGCCGTCGTCCTTGAGCAGCACCTTGCGTCCATCGGGAGTCGGCAGTTCCATGTCGGCCTGGGCGACGGGCACCACGCCTAGCGCGAGCAAGGCCGACAAGATGACAAGACATCGTTTCATGGTTCTATCCTCTGCTGCCTGTGGGTGGTTATGGGTTCGCCGACGCTTGTCGGGCGAATCGCGTGCGGGCGTGCCCCAGGGTGCAAGGGTAGCCGATGTCCAACGCAGCCGGCCGTGTATCCAAAGTGCGGGTGGTAAAGGGCGCCATCGGGCAGGCGTTATCCTGTAGGTCAGGTCTGTCGTGACGCTGCTCCCAGGTGGGTGCGGCTTGGCACGGCGACGAATAGCACAAGGAGCTTCATGAAAAAAGGAGGCAAGACGCGCCTGGAGCGTTTCATCGCGCGGGTGGTCGGGCAACGCAGCTGCATCGATGCGGCTGCGCAGCGCACGACCGGATTACACGGCCCGGTCTGGGAGGTGGGGCTGGGTAATGGCCGCACCTGCGACCATTTGCGCGACCGGTTCGCCGGGCACGACGTGATCGTGTTCGACCGCCAGGTGATGGCCCATCCCGACTGCATTCCACCGGACGACATGGTGCGCCTGGGCGATTTCCGCACCACCATTCCTGCCGAGATCGAGCGAAGTTCGGGGAGCGTGGCGGTGATCCATGCCGATATCGGCAATGGCAGCGTGACGGAAAGCCGTGCCCTGGGCCGCTGGCTTGCGCCACTGTTCGTGCGCGCCCTGACGCCCGGCGGATGTCTGGTGGGAGACCAGCCGATGGATGACCCGGCACTCGAGTCGATTGCGCTGGCCGACATCGGCGCAACCGACATGCCGGCCGACACCTATTTCCTGTACCGCAAGCGCGCCTGAACCGCCAGTGGGTCGCGCGTACGCCTCTAGCGGCGCTGCGCAAATTCGCGGTCACGCGCGCCGCGCAGGGCGGCCGTCAGCGCCGACAACTCGCCGGTCAGCAATTCCAGCAGGTCCTCCATCGTGGCGATGCCGGCAAGCCGACCGTCATCGTCCACCATGATCAGACGGCGCAAGCCGTTTACACGCATCAAATTGATGGCGTCCATCAGGTCGGTTTCCCGCGTGGCCAGAACCGGCTCGACCGACATGATGTCGCCGACGGTGAAGATCGCCGGGTCCAGGCCTTCGGCCATCAGCGCCAGTACCAGGTCGCGGTCGGTAATGATGCCGACCGGACGCAGCTTCTCATTGGCATCGACGACCACCAGCGCGCCCACATGGTGGCGCCGCATCAGTTGCGGCTGCGACCAGCGCAGAAGTTTCGGGTTCGACCACGGCGACGATGGTGCTGGCGAGGTCTTGCAGGCGCATGGGCATGGCGGACTCCTGTGTGGCGGCCGCTTGCGGCCGCAATCATGCTGACACGCCATGCCATCGACCTGGCCTGACCGGTGCTGGCGCGTGTTGTACAGGTTCTTTATCGCATGAATGTCGGCAGACGACTTGCGACGACGCAAGTGACCCCCGATCCGTCAGAAAAATCGCTTCGGGTTTGCGGGGCGATATCGGCTACCGACTTCAGGATCAGCCGGCGGTCACGACGGATAGTCGCGCCCGATCTTGCTCAGCAGGCGGCGCGCTGTGCGAAAGCTCTCCTTGAGGATATGCCGGTCGATGTGATTGAGCGAATCAAACGCCACCTGGTTGGCTTGCGCTAGCGGCGTGTCGCTCATCTGCACCTGCAGGCGCAACATCTGCAGGTACTCGAACGCGGCAATCCAGGCTTCGCTGTCCTGGCTGCTCATATGCAGCAAAGGGCCGATGGCCTCAATACGCTCGCGCGTGCCGGTCTGCGCCACGCCCAGCGCCAGCGCGTAGATGCGCGATACATCCACAAATACAGCGGTGCCATGGTGCTTGAGATCGACCATCTCGCGACCGTCCACTGTTTCGGTGTCGATCGCGCCGCGCCAGTTCAGCGGCACCCGGTGGTGCAACGCGTTGTCGGCCATCTGTTTGGCGAAGCGCGGCAGCGCGCCGGCCTGGCGCGTGATCTGCGCGCGCAACTGCTCGGCCAGGTCGGCGCGCCCCACCAGCGCGCGCAGGTCGAAATAGATATTGGCGTTGAGCAGATCCAGCGGCGCGCCGTGCTCCATCCAGCGGTCAAAACGCGCGCTCCATTCCTTTGGCGTAAGGCAGCAATCCGGATTGCTGGCCATGATGTTGCCCTTGCACAGCGGGTAGCCGCAGCGGTCCAGCGCTTCGTTCACGTCGCGCGCAAAGGCCAGCCAGCGCGGGCGGTCCTGCTGGGCATCGTCGCTGAGAAAGACCAGGCCGTTGTCCTGGTCGGTCGATATCGTTTGCTCCGAGCGGCCCTCGGACCCGAAGGCCAGCCAGCAGGCTTGCTGCATGTCCACGCCATGCCGCTCGGCCTTCATCAATACCAGTCGCTCGGTCAGCCGGTCGTTCAGGTGGCTGATGAGCTGGGTCAGCTGGCGCGCCGCCACGCCTTGCACGATCAGGTGACGCGAAAATGCCCGGATCTGCTGTGCCGACTCCACCAGCGCGGCCTCGTCTTTAGCGCTGCGGATGGCCGAGCTGACATGGTGGATCGACATGCGCTGCATCGCAAACAGGTCGCGTTCGGACACCATGCCCACGACGGCGCCATCGCGTGTCACCGGCACATGCCGGATCGTGTGTCGCGACATCAGCAGGGCCGCATCCTGTGCGGTGTGTTGCACGGTGAGCGTGAGGATGGGCGAGGTCATGACCTGCGATATAGGTGTCTCCAGTGGCACCCGCGCCAGCACCACGCGGTCGAGCATGTCATGCCGGGTCAGGATGCCCAGCGCTACGCCTTTGGCATCGAGCACCAGCATGGAGCCGATCTTGCGCTCGTGCATGGTGGCCAGGGCCTGGGCCAGAGGTGTCTCTGGCGCCACGCTGATTGGCGTCTTGAGTGCGAGATCGCCAAGCCGGGCCTCGAGTGACTGCTCGGCCAGGGATTGCGCCGCCATGTTCGCCTGCATGGCCTGGCGCGACAACTGCAATTGGGCACGCACCCGGCCCTGCATGAATTCGGCAAATGGCGGGCTGATGCGGCTGAGTTCGCGCACTTGGGTCAGGGGCAGTAGCAGGCAGTCGACAGCGTCGTGCGCGTCGTATGGGCTGTCCACCGGTCGACCCGCCATGACGGCGCCGATGGGAAACAGATCGCCGGCTTCATATTCGACGCCGCCTTCATCCTTGGCGCGCGCCTGGCGCGTCACGTGACCCTTGCGCACCAGCAGCAGATGGGCGGGCACCCCGGCCGATGGCGACAGGATGGTTGTGCCCGCCCTGTAGTGCGCGGCTTGCGCCTGGTCGATGAAGTACTGCAGGTGCTCGCCCTGCATCTGCGTGAAGGGCGGGTACTGCTTCAGCTCCGCGACCAGGGGGTCGGGGGCGCCGGGTTTGCCGGCGGCGGACGATCGCGTGGCAGAGGACATGCGGGCGGCTCCTGAAGTGGGGCGCAGCCCAGGCTGCGCGTCAGCCCTTCATTCTGGCAGACGCACCTGACGGGGTCTTGACATGGCGACCCATGCGCAGCGCAGTCGTCAGCCCGCGGCTGGCGGCGGCGGCTACGCTGGCGTGGCCACCAGTTCCATCAGCAGGGCACCCGTGCTCACCTGTGCGCCCGCTTCAAACCACAGCTTGTCCACACGGGCGTCCATTGGCGCAAACGAGGGATGCTCCATCTTCATGGCCTCTAACACCAGCAGCGGCTCGCCCTTGCGCACGGTCTGGCCAGCCGTGACGTGGACCGCCACCAGGCGACCGGCCATGGGAGCGCGGATCTGCCCGCCATGGGCATGCGCCGTGTTCTCGGCGCCCTCCAGGCTGAGGTCGCGCAACCGACTCTGGCGGCCGCAGGCGCTGGCAAACAGCTGGTCCTGTCCCTGCGCCCAGTGCAGCTGCCAGCTTCCCTGCGGCGATTCCAGCGTCATCCGCGAGGCCGTGCATTCGAGCAGGCGCATTGCTGTCTCGGTGCCGTCGCATGACACCTGGTAGCGGTTGCCGGCATGGCTGATGATGTCGGCGTGGTGGGACTCTCCATCGATCGACAGTCGCATCGGCATAGGCCAGGCCAGTGGCAGGTCCACCGTGGTCGGGTCGTGGCCGCCTTGCCAGGCGCGCGCCGCATACAACACCAGGGCCGCCATGGCCACCGGCATAGCCGGCGTCTGCTCCAGCAGCGCCGCGCCATGCGCCGGTATGAAACCGGTCGTGGCCTGGCCGCGCGCGAACACCGGGTGTTGCAGTGTGGCCGCCAGGAAGGCCTGGTTGGTCTGCACACCCAGCACACAGGAGTCGGTCAGCGCGCCGGCCAGGCGCTGGCGCGCTGTATCGCGGTCGGCCCCGTGGGCAATGAACTTGGCCACCATCGAGTCGTAAAACGGCGAAACCTCGTGCCCGGCTTGCAACGCATGGTCGACCCGCACCCCGTCGGCCGGCTGCCAGGCCAGCAGGCGGCCACTCTGGGGCAGGAAGTCGTGGGCCGGGTCTTCGGCGCAAAGCCGGGCCTCAATGGCATGGCCCCCGGACTCGAAGCGGCGCAAGATGGACTCCTGGTCCACTTCGGGCAGCGGCTCGCCACGGGCGACGCGCAATTGCCACTCGACCAGGTCATAACCGGTCAAGGCCTCGGTCACCGGGTGCTCGACCTGCAGCCGGGTGTTCATCTCCATGAAATAGAACGCGCCTTGCGCGTCGAGCAGGCATTCGATCGTGCCCGCGCCCTGGTAGGCGATGGCGCGTGTTGCGGCCACCGCCATCGTGCCCATGGCTCGGCGCAACGACGCACCAGCGCTGCCGGCCAGCGCGGGCGAGGGCGCCTCCTCCACCAGTTTCTGATGCCGCCGCTGCACCGAACAATCGCGTTCGCCCAGGTGCACGACATGGCCGTGGCCATCGGCGAAGACCTGGATCTCGACGTGACGCGGCTCCGAAATCGCGCGTTCGAGCAGCAGATCGGCCGAACCGAAGGCGCTGCGCGCCTCCGAGCGCGCGCTGGCCAGCGCCGCGCCCAGTTCCGCACCGGATGCCACCAGCCGCATGCCGCGCCCGCCGCCACCGGCCGTGGCCTTGACCATCAGCGGGAAACCGATACGCGCGGCGTGCGCGTGCAGCGTCGCGTCGTCTTGCTGCTCACCGTCGTAGCCAGGTATGCAGGGCACGCCAGCCGACTGCATCAGTCGCTTGGCGCGGGCCTTGTCGCCCATGGCGCGAATCGCGGCGGCGTCGGGTCCGATCCAGACCAGACCGGCATCGACCACGGCCTGGGCAAAGTCGGCGTTTTCAGCCAGAAAGCCGTAGCCCGGATGGATGGCGCCGGCCTGCGAATGCTGCGCTGCGGCCAGGATCGCTGCGATGTTCAGGTAGGACGCCTGCGGCGTCGATGCACCGATGTGAACCGCTTGATCCGCCTGGCGCACGTGCGGCGCATCGGCATCGGCATCCGAGTACACGGTGACGACCCGATAGCCCAGGCGCCGGGCTGTGCGCAGGATGCGCAATGCAATCTCGCCGCGGTTGGCGATCAGCAGGCAGGAGAAATTTTGCACTTGACTACCCTGCGTGCTGCGCACTTCGGGATTCGCCTTGGGAACGGCCCGGCGGCTCATGGCCGCGCCACTCCAAATTGCACCGGGCGCAACTGGCGGCGGCTGGCTGCCTCGCACAGATCCAGGCACAGGCCGAGTACGGAGCGGGTGTCGCGCGGGTCGATGACGCCGTCGTCGAGCATCCGGCTCGAAGTGGCGACCACCCCCTGCTGGCGCTCGAAGGTGTCGACGATGGCTTTTTCCTGCTGATCCAATGCCTGGATGTCGAGGTCGACACCCTTGCGCCGGGCGCCTGCCTCGGCCACGATGCGCATGGTCTTGGCCGCCTGCTCGCCGCCCATGACGGAGGTGCGTGCGTTCGGCCATGCGAACAGGAAGCGCGGCTCGAAGCCGCGTCCGCACATGCCGTAGTTGCCGGCACCGAACGACGCGCCACACAGGATGGTCAGCTGGGGCACGTTGGCGTTGGCCACTGCCTGGATCATCTTGGAGCCGTGCTTGATCATGCCGGCGCGTTCATAGTCCTTGCCGACCATGTAGCCGGTGGTGTTCTGCAGATAGACCAGCGCCGTACCGCTCTGGCAGCAGGCCTGGATGAAATGCGTCGCCTTGTTGGCGCCATCAGGGTCAAGCGGACCGTTGTTGGTGACGATGCCCACCGGGTGGCCGCAGATGCTGGCGTGACCGGTGACGGTCGCCGGGCCGTACAAGGCCTTGAACTCCAGGAAGTCCGAGTCGTCGACGATGCGCGCTATCACCTCGCGCATGTCCGCCGGCTGGCGTCCGTCGGCCGACACAATGCCCATCAGTTCCTGCGCGTCGAGCCGCGGCGGCAGGAACGGTTGTTGTGTGCGTGTGATGGGCGGCGCTGCGGGCGCCAGATGGCGATGCCATTGCAGGCGCTGGATGACCTCTCGTGCCAGTCGTATGCCGTCAGCGTCGTCTTCGGCCATGTATTCACCCAGGCCCGACACGCTGGTGTGCATCTCGGCGCCGCCGAGTTCCTCTTCGGTGGCGATCTCGCCGGTGGCGGCCTTGAGCAGCGGTGGGCCGGCCAGGAAGGCGCGGGCGCGGCCACGCACCATGATCACGTAATCCGACAGGCCGGGCATGTAGGCACCGCCGGCGGTGGACGAGCCGTGCACCACGGTCACCACCGGCAACCCGGCCGCCGACAAGCGTGCCAGGTTACGGAAGATCGTGCCGCCATGCACGAAGCCCTCGACCTTGTAGCGCAGCAGGTTGGCGCCAGCACTCTCGACGAGATGGACAAAGGGCAGCTTGTTGTCCAGCGCGATCTGCTGCGCGCGCAGGATCTTCTCCAGGCCCATGGCGCGGATCGAACCGGCCTCGATGCCCGAGTCGGACGCCACCACCACGCACTGCGTGCCGGCGACCGAGCCGATGCCGGTAATGATGCCGGCGCCCGCGAAACACTTGGCCGGGTCCGGATGGTCCATGCCAAATCCGGCCAGCGCTGACAACTCGAGAAAACGACTGCCAGGGTCGAGCAGCAAGGCCAGGCGCTCACGCGGCAGCAGTTGACCGCGTTTGTCGAACAGGGGTCTGGCCTGTGCCGAGCGATCGCGCGTGCGCTGCGCCAGCAGCTGCACGTCGGTCAGCGCCTGCGCCATGTGCGTGCGGTTGCGCACGAATGTGTCGGATTGCGACTGGATGCGGGTGTCGATGACAGGCATGGTGTCCGGTGATGGTGGGTAGCGATCGGTGGTCGGTGCGATCGGCTGTCAGGCCGGCTTGCTCGCCGGCCACTGGAACGGGCCGCGCTCCTTGGCTGCGAAGCGGCGGAAACATTCGCGTGCGTAGGCGCTGCTTCCTGCAATCCCCTGCGCCGCAGCCTCCAGTTCGAGCATGGTGTCCAGGTTGTTGTCCATCGACACGTTGAGCGCGCCCTTGGTCAGCGCCAAAGCGGTGGGCGAGGCCTGGGCCAGGGCCTGTGCGAGGGTGCGTGCGCGCGCCATCAAGGCCTCGGGTTCGGTGACTTCCAGCACGATGCCCAGTTGCTGGGCTTCGACCGGTCCGATCTCGCGTGCCGAGAACATGATCTCCTTGGCGCGTTGCAGGCCCACAACGCGCGGCAGGGTGTACAGACTGCCGTAGTCGGGCACCAGCCCGACGCGGCCGAAGGCCATGCAAAAACGGGCGCGCGTCGAGGCCAGCACGATGTCGCACAGCAGCGCCAGACCGAATCCGGCGCCGAATGCGGCCCCATCGACGGCCGCGATCACCGGCCGGTCCAGCGCGTGCAAGGCCTTGACGGATCGATGGGCCCGGCGCATGCGGGCGCGGCGCGCGTCTGGCGTTTCTTCGCCGGCCTCGTTCATGCGTTGCACGTCACCGCCGGCGCAAAATGCCGCGCCGGCACCGGTCAGGATGACTGCGCGGATCGTGGCATCGCGGCCGATGTCGAACAAGATCTGATCGAGATCGTCCATCATGGCCGCGCTCAGCGCGTTGCGCGCTTCGGGTCGGTTGAACACGATGGTGGCGACGTCGGCGTCGGCGTCGCGGGAGAGTTGGATGTGCTGCATGGTTGCCAATCAGTGTCGCATGGCCGTTCGCGCGGACAGCTTGAGCCTTGTCACGCGTGAGACCGGTTTCGTGTCGGGCCGCTGTCGATGATATGGCCATCCATGTGCGTTTCATGGCGCGCGGCGCCGGTCGAACTGTGGCGGCGTGACAGAACATCGGCTATCGTTCAGCGTTCTCACATTCCAGGAATCTCCACACCATGAGTCAGCAATCCACGGCCCGCTACCAGGGCGTGTTCCCTGTTGTTCCCACGATCTTTGATAGCCAAGGGGAACTGGATCTGCCGGGACAACTGCGTTGCATCGACTTCATGATCGATGCCGGCTCCAACGGGTTGTGCATTCTGGCCAATTTTTCCGAGCAGTTCTCGCTGTCCGATGCCGAGCGCGAGACCCTGACCACAGCCATCCTCGACCACGTGGCCGGTCGCGTGCCGGTGATTGTCACCACCACCCATTACGGTACGCGTGTCTGCGCCGAACGCAGTCGCCGTGCCCAGCAGGCCGGTGCCAGCATGGTGATGATCATGCCGCCCTACCATGGCGCCACGATCCGGGTCGGCGAGCCCGGCATCCGCGCGTTCTTCCAGGCGGTGTCGGATGCCATCGACATTCCGATCATGATTCAGGACGCGCCGGTCAGCGGAACCCCACTGAGCGTGGCGCTGCTCGCCTCGATGGCCAAGGAGATTGCCAACGTGGCCTATTTCAAGATCGAGACGCCGCAGGCGGCTTCCAAGCTGCGCGAACTGATCGCGGCTGGCGGCGCTGCGATCGAAGGCCCGTGGGACGGCGAGGAAGCCATCACACTGATGGCCGATCTGGACGCCGGCGCCACCGGAGCGATGACCGGTGGCGGCTACCCGGACGGCATCCGCAGCATCCTGGACCCGTTCATGGCGGGCGACCGGGAGCAGGCGATGGCGGCCTACCAGCGCTGGTTGCCGCTGATCAACTACGAGAACCGACAGGCCGGCATCCTGACCTGCAAGGCCTTGATGCAAGAGGGCGGCATCATCGCCAGCGATAGCGGTCGCCATCCGTTCCCTGCGATGCATGCCGCGGTGCGTGCTGGTTTGCTCGACCAGGCTCGCCGGCTCGACCCGATGGTGTTGCGCTGGGGCCGTTGAGGCGGTTGGCGCCTGCGCAAACGGTGGCGCCCACGGCCGCCACGGGAGCCGTTCGCGTGTGCAGTTGTTGGTTGTGAGCGCGTGTCAGTGCATCAACTGCTGGCGCGCCCGGTGCAGCCGCACGAACAGGTTGTCCGGCGTGATCGCCAGCGCCTTGCACACGGCCTCGGTCGACTGATCCTGCAAGATGCGCAATTGCATCACCGCGCGCAGCGGCGCGGGAAGGGCGTCGATCTGCGCCAGGGTATGGGCCAGCAGCTGGCGTTGCTCCACCGTGTCGTGCGGGCCTGGTTGCGGGCAGGCGATGCCCAATGCACCATCGGCATCGTTCTGATCTTCCAGGCTGTCGGTGCCGGCGCGCTGGCGCACCAGATCGACGATCTTGTTTTTCAGCACGGCCGTGAGCCAGGAGCGCAGCGCGGCGCGCCCGGCAAATGCGGCGCGGCCAGACAATACGGCCTCGAACACATCGTGCACCACGTCCTCGGCCAGCATCGGGTCGTGCAGGCGGCGTTGGGCAAAACGCACCAGGTCCTTGCGATGGGACACCATGTCGGTCCAGCACACGTGCATGGCGGTGTTGGGCGAGGGGCTGGCTGATAAGGTGGCGGCAGTGGTGTTCATGGCGTCTCCGTGATCGGTTGGGCGATGCCTGTACTGTGTGCCGTCACTCTCGCGCCGCGCTCGCGCAACATCACAGCCAGATAACATTCGCGTAAGAAGCTTGCAATCCGCACGACACTCACGGTATGGCCCCATCGATACTAGTTGCCGAAGACCAGGACGACATCCGTGAACTGCTGGTCATGAATCTGCGTAACGCCAGTTATGAGGTGTTGGCGGTGGCCGATGGCGTTGCCGCACTGAACAGCCAGAACGAGCAGGCCAGCGACCTGCTGATCCTGGACCTGATGATGCCGGGCATGGACGGGCTGGAAGTCTGCAAGGCCTTGCGCGCACGGGGGCGCACCACACCGATCCTTATGCTCACGGCCAAATCGACCGAACTCGACCGCGTGCTGGGTCTGGAGCTGGGAGCCGATGACTACCTGACCAAACCGTTTTCGCTGGCCGAGTTGCTGGCCCGTGTCAAAGCCCTGTTGCGCCGCGCCGATGTGCAGCGCGCAGCGCAGGGTCAGGCGCATGGCCAGCCGAGCCTGATCCGCAATGGCAACCTGGAAATCGCGCGGGTCAAGCGTAGCGTGCGATACCAGGGCGTGGCGCTGGACTTCACCGCGCTCGAGTTCGACCTGCTGCTGTATTTCGCCCAGCATCCGGGCCATGTGTTCTCGCGCGCGCAGCTGCTGGACGCGGTCTGGGGGTATACCCACGACGGCTACGAGCACACGGTGACCACCCATATCAACCGTCTGCGCGCCAAGCTCGAGGCCGATGCTATGCGACCCCAACTGATCCTGACGGTGCGGGGGGCCGGCTACAAGATGCGCGAGGCGCCCGGATGAGGGGCTGCTCGGGCCTGGGGGTTGTCCCGCGATGAGTGTGCGCCTGCGCATCGCGTTGACGATTTTTGTCATAGGCGCGCTGACCGCCTTGGGCGTGATCGCCACCGTGCTGTTCGCATTTCAGCGCTTCGAGCATGAGACCACCTATCAGCGGGCCGATGCCTTCCTCGGTCGTGTCGTTTCCATGTACGACAACATCTTCGAGATGCACCAGCGCCAACCGCAGGAGTTCAACCAGTTCCTGCGCAATCTGGTCTTGCTCGAGCCCGATACCCAGCTCTACCTGCTCGATGCCCAGGGCACGGTGTTGTCGTCCACCGGCAATGCGCAGTTGCCGCCCGGTTTCAAGGTGCGCCTGGCGCCGGTGCAGGAGGCCGCGAGCCAGCCGGACATGCCGTACGTCATGGGGGATGATCCCGAACGCATGGAAGCGGGCGCCATCGTTGCCGCCCGGGTAGTACGGCGCGCATTGATCCGCAACGACGAACCGGTGGCCGGCTATCTCTACCTGGTGTGCCACAAGCAGTTGCTGCCGCAAGGGCGGCTGCAACTGCTGGGCAACAGCATCGCCAAGCCGGCGCTAGTGGCCATTCTGGGGGTACTGGGGCTGGCGACCTTGCTGACGGTGTGGATGGTTGCCACGGTGACGCGGCCGCTGCGCCAGCTGACGAACGCGGTGGCGTCGATCTCCCAAGGCGGCCTGGATGAGGGCGCGCCCGACACACCCGAGCGGCAGCTGCCGCCCAAGACACCGGACGAGTTCGGCCAACTGACGCTGGCATTTGAAATGATGCTCTCAACCGTGCGCCGCCAGTGGTCGTCGCTGCGCCAGCTGGACCACTTCCGGCGCGAAGGTGTGAGCAATCTGTCGCACGATCTGCGTTCGCCGTTGACGGCCACCACCGCCTGCCTGGAAACGCTGGAGGGGCGTTGGCAGGGTGATGCCGCCCGCGATGCCGACCGCGATCTGGTGGTGATGGCGCTGCGCAACACGCGCAATGCCGCGCGCCTGGTGCAGTCGCTGGGCGACCTGGCCTTGCTCGATGAGCCGACGTTCCGGCTGCGTTGTGAAGTGCTCGACGCCGACGAACTGCTCGACGACATTGCCGTGCGCTTCGGTCAGCGTGCGAGCAGCCTGGGTGTGCGCCTGCAGGCCGTGCATGCGGACGATCCTGCTGCGCCAGCGCCATTTGTGGCGCTGGACATCGAGCTGTTCGAACGCGCCATTGCCAACCTGGTGGACAACGCATTGAAGTTCTGCCGCGCGGGCGACCGCGTGATCTTGTCGGCACAGGTGCGTGACGACAAGGTGGAGGTGTGCGTCGAGGACACCGGTCCGGGGATTGCGCCGGCCGATGTGCCGCATCTCTTTGATCGTTTCTACCAGGCACGCCAATCGGTGGCGCCCAGCACCGGCGCCGGCGGCAAGGGCCTGGGCCTGGCCATCGTCAAGCGTATCGCCGAACTGCATGGTGGCGAGGTGCATGTGCGCAGCGAGCCAGGGCAGGGCACGCAGATCAGGTTGGTGCTACCGGCGGCTGGCTGACGCAGCGCAGCGTGTCGCCGCGCGCCGCAAGCCAGGGCTCAGCTTTTGACCAGGCGCAGATGCGTGATCTCCGACGACACGCCGAACCGCTTGGGCGGACCCCAGTAGCCGGTGCCGCGATTGGTATAGACCCATAAATCGGCGAGCCGGTGCAGTCCGGCCGTGAAAGGCTGCTGGAACTTCACGAAGTGCATCCAGGGCCAGAACTGGCCGCCATGGGTATGGCCCGACAACTGGAGGTGGAAGCCAGCCCCCGCTGCGGCGGTTGCGCTGCGTGGCTGATGCGCCAGCAGTAGACGCAGTCTTGCGCCGACCGGTGCACCGGCGAGAGCGGCTACCGGGTCGCTGCGATGGCTCTCGTCGAAGTGGTGGGCGCTGTAGTCGGCCACGCCGGCCACCACCACCATCTCGGTGTCGCGGTCGACCGCGGCGCATCCCGCACCATCACCCGCTTCATGGTGCAGCACCTTGTGTTCGTTCATCAGCACGTGGATGCCCAGACTGCGCAACTCGGCGACCCAGGCATGTGCGCCCGAGTAGTACTCGTGGTTGCCGGTGACGAAAAACGTGCCGTGTGTCGAGGTCAGTCCGGATAGTGGCGCCACATGCTGGCGCAGGTCGTCCACACGGCCGTCGACCAGGTCGCCGGTGATGGCCACCATGTCGGCGCCCAGTGCATTCACGCGAGCGACGATGCGCTGCACATACGCCAAGCGTATCGTCGGGCCGACATGGATGTCGGAGATCTGCGCCACTGTGAAGCCGTGCAAGGTCGCCGGCAGGCCGGCGATGGGAACGTCGACCCGCACCACGGACGCGGTGCGCCGCGCGGTCCAGAATCCCCAGATTGAAGCTGCCAGCGCCAGCAGCGGCACCGCGACCGCAGTGCCAAGCTGCAAAGGATCGAGCCAGGAAGCGTCCAAGCCGCCGAGATCGCCGACGATTGCCACGACCAGTGCCAACGCAAGCATGGCATCGCGCACCAGCGTGAGCACGAGCAAGGTCGAGAACAGGCCCATGAACAGCAGGCCGGTCCAGGTGAGGGCGGTGCTGGCCGCTCCGTGGCTCAGGCGCCGTCCCATGAAACCCAGCGGCATGAGCACTGCGGACGCGACCAGCACGATCCAGAGCCAAGGTTCGGCCGATGGAACTGCATGGGCCAAAGACGGCGCAATGCGCCAGCCCACCCAGCCATGCAGCAGGACGGACAGCAAGATGAACGGGGCGATGGGCATGAAGGGCAGACTCTGGTGCGACGCGACTGACGTGCGTCGCATTTATCAAGAAGGACAGATGGGGGGTGGCACGCAGGTTTCAAGTCGGGGCGCGTCAACCGCTCCCGGCGCCAGGCGCCCGCCAGTTGCTGAGCCTACCTGGCCAATCGGCGCAGGTGCCACACCATCAGCCAGACTTGCGCGTCGTCCAGACCTGGATGCGGCGGCATCGCGGTGCTGGGAGAACCGAACCGGAGATCCAGAACAACTGACCGTCGGGAACCCCATGGCAGATCGCTCAGTTCAGCCCGCGGTGATTAAGTCCATAAAGCAATGATGGCGTCCAGTCCCTGGCGGTAATCCGGAACCGCGGCCTTCCAGCCCGGCACCTGGGGCCGGGGCGGGTCAGCCGGCATGGACAGGGCCACCTGCTGCATGTGTTCCTTGCGCACGATCAGCTGCATCACGGGCGCCGTGATGCGCGGCACGTGCAGTGGAAAACGCTTTCCCAGGCCGCGCGCGAAATGGTCCATGAAGCGCATGAACGGCACGGCGGGGCCGGCAGTGGCATACAGGGTCTTGCCGGCGTGCTTCGGTTGGGCGGCACTGAGCAGCGCGCTGACCGCGTCGTCGTGATGCAGGTGGAACTGTCCGGCGCCGCGCGGCCCGGCCCAGTAGGGGCGCCCCAGCCGGAAGGCGGTGCGGTAGGCACGCAGGTCCTGGCTGGTCGGGCCATACAGATAGCCCAGGCGCACGACCACCGCGGGCGTCGGGCCGGACAACACCATCTGCTCGCACTCCAGCACGGCCTGCGCCAACGAATGCAGCGGGTCCTTGGCCGGTTCGACGCACACGAATGCCATGCTGGCGTGCACCAGCAAGCTCGCGTCGCTGCGCATCGCGCGGCGGGTGCCGGCGCGCGCCGTGCGCGCGAAGTCTTTCCAGGCGTGGCCATCGTGCAGCAAGGTGTTAGCCTGCTGTCCGCTGAGGTTGAAGTGCACGCCGGCGGGTGCGTCGGTCTGCCGGGCCAGGATGCGCCCGAGCTCGGATTGGCGGCCGGTGACGCATGGGGTCATGCCTGTTCCTGTGATTGATGGATTGGTCAGCGCGCGCGCCCTCTAAACTGCTTTCGCGCACGACCGCGGCCAGGGCCTGCAGACCAAGGTAGTCCAATATGACGCTTCCCTGAATACCGACTACGAAAGTTAACTGGCCTAATTGGACCACGCCGTGCATCATCGCGCCCCATGAACCTTCTTGCCGACCACGCCACCACGTCTGCCGTCCTTGCCACCGGCGCGGCCGGCTTCCTGCTCAGCCTGTCGTTGATCGCCGCCATTGGGGCGCAAAATCTGTTCGTGTTGCGCCAGGGACTGCTGCACCAGCATGTCGGGCGGTGTGTGGCGTTTTGCGCCACCGTCGACGCCACGCTGGCTGCGCTGGGGGTGTTCGGGATGGCCGAATTGGTGGCGGGAAGCCCGCGTTTCGCGCAGGCGATGGCGATCGGCGGAGCGCTGTTCCTGCTGGCCTATGGCATTTTGGCGCTGCGCCGCGCTGCGCGCGGCGGCACCGCGGTGCAGGTCGGTGTTGCGCGCACGCTCGCCTGGCCGGTGGTGCTGGCGCAGCTGGCCGCGCTCACCTTGCTCAATCCCCATGTCTACCTCGACACGGTGGTGCTCATAGGCTCGGTAGGCGCGGGCCAGAGTGGCAACCTGAAGTGGGTCTACATCGCCGGCGCCAGTCTTGCCAGCGTATGCTGGTTCGTGTCCCTGGGCTACGGCGCACGCTGGCTCAAACCCTTGTTTGCACGCCCGACTGCCTGGCGCGTGCTGGACCTGGTGACCGGCATCACCATGCTGGCGTTGTCCGCGGGGTTGCTGCTGACGCTGCCAGGGGTTGCATGACAGCGCCACGGCTGGTTCGATCTTGCCGTGGCGCACCGGCCGCATAGTTGTAGTGGCACCGCCGTTGCGAGCGCTGGATTTCAGCCTTTCGACACGGCGTCCAGATACAGGGCGCTGGCCTGTGCTGTCGCGGCGCCCGGCTTGCCGTCACCCATCAAACGCCCATCAATTTTTGTCACCGGTGTCACTCCACCGAGCGTACCGGTGACAAACGCCTCTTTGGCCGAATAGACCTGAGCCAGCGTGAAATCGCATTCGCGCACTACCTTGCCGGCGGCGCGCCAGGCGTTGATGACGTTGTCCTGGGTGATGCCCTTGAAGCTGTAGTGGCCGGTCGAGGTCCAGAGTTCATCGTTGCCGCGCACGATGAAGAAGTTGGTGCTGTTGCAACTGGCGACAAAGCCGCGCGGATCGAGCATCAGTGCTTCGTCGGCGCCCAGGTTGATGGCCTGGATCAGAGCCTGGATCAGGTTGAGACGACTGTGCGAATTGAGCCGCAGGTCGAACACATCGGGGCCACTGGTGCGGAAGGTCGAGGTCATCAGCGTCAGGCCACGTGCGCGGGTCTCGGGCTTGGGCGTCTTGTATTCGGCGACGATGACGATGGTGGCGCCGCCGATCACAAAACGCGGGTCCTGGTTTGGCGTGCGCTTGGTGCCGCGCGTGACCATCAGGCGCATATGGGCGCCGTCGGTCATGCCGTTGCGCTCCAGGGTCTGCCAGAGCGCCTGCTCTACACCCTTGCGGTCCATGCCGATGTTGAGTGCGATCGACGTGGCGCCCTCAAACAGCCGCTCCAGATGCGCCTGCAGGCTGATGATGCGTCCCTTGACAAGACGCAGGCCTTCCCAGATGCCGTCGCCCAAGGCGAAGCCGCTGTCGAACACCGAGACCCGGGCTTCGTTGCGCGGGAAGAATTCGCCATTCACATAGACGAGGACCGCGTCGTTGCGCGGGTCGGCGGCGTAGCCCTGCGAGCTTTCGGTGGAGGGGTTGGTCATCGGATGCGTCCTGATCAGAAATGGAACTCGTTATGCCGCGCCAGGAAGGCCTGGGTGCGCGCCTGTTGCGGGTGCTTGAGTACCTCGTCCGGCGTGCCCTGCTCATGAATCACGCCGTCGGCGATGAACAGCACGCGATTCGCGAAGTGGTAGGCAAATCCGACTTCGTGCGTCACCAGCAGCATGGTGCGCCCTTCCTCGGCCAGGGTGCGGATGGTGCGCAGCACCTCGCCCACCAATTCGGGATCCAGCGCCGAGGTGGGTTCGTCGAACAGCAGCAGCTCGGGCTCCATCGCCAGCGCCCGGGCGATTGCTACGCGCTGCTTCTGGCCACCCGACAGGCGGGACGGAAAGGTGTCGGCCTTGTCCTCCAGGCCGACGCGGGCCAGCTGTTCACGTGCCTTGGCCGCGGCCGCATCGCGCGCCATGCCCTTGACGGTGCGCAGGCCCTCCATCACGTTGCCCAGCGCGGTCATGTGCGGGAACAGGTTGAACTGCTGGAACACCATGCCCACACGCTGGCGCACCTGGGTCAGTTCGCGTTCGGTGTAGCTGACCTCGCTCTTGCCGTCACGCCCGCTGCGCTCGCTGCCGATGGCCTTGCCGGCCAGCACAACACGCCCGGCCGTGGGACGCTCCATGAAGTTCAGGCAGCGCAGCAGCGTGCTCTTTCCGGAGCCCGAGGCGCCGAGGATGGCGATGCGGTCGCCGGGCGCGACGTCGAGGTCGATGCCGCGGATGATCTCGTCCTTACCGAAGTGCTTGCGCAGCCCGGTCACGCGCAGCAGGGCAGGGGGGGTGTCGGTTGCCATGGGCCAGGTCACTTGTCTCAATCGCCCTCGCGCAGCTTGCGCTCGAGCACATAGGTGGCCTGCACCAGCGGGTACAGGAAGGCGAAGAACAGCAGCGCGATCACGGTGTAGGCCTCGATAGGGTTGTAGTTGAGCGAGGCGATCAGCTTGCCCTGCTGCAGCAGTTCGACATAGGCCACGGCCGAGGCCAGTGTGGACATCTTGAAGATCTCGATTGCACGGTTGGTCAGCGCCGGCAGCATGCGCTTGATGGCCTGCGGCAGGATGATGCGGCGCATCGCCTGCGCATCCGTCATGCCCAGTGCCTGTGCGCCCTCCCACTGGCCGCGCTCTAACGACTGGATGCCACCGCGGAAAATCTCGCCCGAGAACGCTGCCGAGTTCAACGAGATGCCCAGCGCCGCCGCCATGAGCGGACTGATCTCAAACGGCACCAGCATCGGCAGCGCAAAGTAGAACCACAAAATCTGCACCAGCACCGGCGTATTGCGGAAGAACTCGACGAATGCACTGGCCGGCAGGTAAATCCATTTGCGCGTCGAATACCGGCCCAGGCCGACCAGCAGGCCCAGCGAGAGCCCCAGCACCAGGCAGATCGCGAAGATACGCAGCGTGCCGGCGGCACCGGCCAGCAGGGCCTCCGGGTTGGCCCAGACGGCGTCGAAGTTCCAGTTGTAGTTCATGGCGCCTGCCCGTCAATGCACCGTGGTCTCGCCGCTGACGGCCAGGCGCCGCTCGATGCGGTGCACCACCAGGCTGACCGCATAGATCACCGTGAAATAGATCAGCGCGGTCACCGTGAACACCTCGAGTGGCCGGAAGGTCTTTTGTGCCAGCTCGTTGGCCTGGAACAGCAGGTCGGCATAAGAGACGGTTGCCACCAGCGTGGTGGTCTTCATCAGCTCGATGGCACGCTCCATGAAGGCCGGGATCATGCGCTTGACCGCCTGCGGCAGGATGACGCGGCGCATCGCCTGCGCGCCCGTCATGCCGAGCGCGCGCGCCGCCTCGCTCTGGCCGCGCTCGATCGAGACGATGCCGGCGCGAAACACCTCGGCGAAAAAGGCGGCAGACTGGATTGAGAAGGTCAACGCCGCGGCGACGAAGGGCGTCATCTCGACCTGGATCAAGATCGGCAGCGCGAAGAAGAACCAGAACAGCTGCACCAGCGGCGGCGTGGTGCGAAAGAACTCGACGATAAAGCCGGCCGGCAGCGACAACGCGCGCCAGCGCGAGAGCCGCAGCAAGGCCAGGCCCAGGCCGAGCGGCACGCCCAGGGCCAGCGCGGTGCCGGTGATCTTGAGCGTGCCCGCCAGGCCAGCCGCAAGCATCCCGGAGTTGGCCAGGACCGGCGTGAAATCCCACTGGTACATGCGGCGGTGCTTCCTGGTTGCGCTCAGGACAAGGCGGCTTGGCCGCCTTGTCCTGGCGCTGGGAGTAGCAAGGACGAATGCATGACCTGCATTACGCCGAGGCGGCTCAGAGCATTTCCTTCATCACGGCAGGCGAGGCTTTCGGGTCCAGGCCGAAGCTGACCAGGAACTCTTCATACCACTTCTGCGTCTGGCCGCTTTTGTAGTGGGTGGCGAAGGCGTTGTCGACAAAATCGCGGAAGGGCTTGTCGTCCTTGCGCAGCGCCGCGCTGGAGGCCTGGAACTTGGCTGGCTTGGGCACCACGATTTTGCCCGTGCCCAGCGCCTTGCGGGCCACCAGCAATGGCGGGTGGAACAGGCACACCGCGTCGGCGCGGCCGGCCTGGAAGGCGGCGATGGCTTCGGCGTTGCCAGGAAATCGCTGAATGGTGGCCTTGGGCGTGGTCTCGCTGACGAACTTGTCCATGCTGCTGGCCTGGGGCACGGCGATACGCACGCTGGGCTTGTCCAGGTCGCTCCAGTTGGTGGCCTGCAGGTCGTCGCGCGCCAGTACGGCGAGCGAGTAGTAGAGCAGTGGGGCAGCGGGGAAGTCGACCGCCTGGGCCCGCTCCGGCGTGGCATCGAGCATGTACATGATGTCGATCTTGTTCGCCTGCAGCGCGGCGATGGCCGTGCCCCAGGTCACCTCGACCGTCTCGAGTTTGACCCCGAGCGCCGCGGCCATGGCCTTGCCCATTGAGACGCCGAAGCCGGCATTCCATTCGCCGGTCTTGGGGTCCTTGGAGAACCAGGGTGGCGCCTGCGTGACACCGATGCGCAGGCTGCCGCGCTGCTTGATCTGGTCCAGTGTGCCGGCGGATTGGGCCCAAGCGGTGGCGGGAAGTACCAGTGCCAGCGAACTGGCGGCGATGCCGCTCAAGGCGGTCCTGCGGTCGAATGTCATGTCAAGGCTCCTGTTGTGGTGGTGGGTGGGAAATCGAAGGGGTTGGCGAATCGCACGAAGGCCTCGGTGCGCTCGGCGCCACGGCCCATGTGATTGGTGATCTCGTCCAGCATCGCTGGCAGGCTCGTGCCCAGCGCTGCGGCTACATAACTGTCGTGCGCATCGCGCCGCGGCCCACGTGTGGCATGGGCCCGGTGGTGCGCGGCCCAGTACAACTGCAGCCGGCCGCGTAGCCCGAACCAGCTGCGTTGCAGCAGCCTGTGCCCGCTGGCCTCGTAGACCAGGCCATGCAGATCGAGTTCGGCCTGGATGCTGGCGCGGTCGTCGCTGGCGTCGATGGCTGCGGTCAACACGGCCATGCGGCGCCGCAGTTCGCGCCGGAAATGATCGTCGCGCCGGTCCCAGGCCTGCTCGAACGCAAAGCGCTCGAGCGTGATACGCATTGAATAGATCTCGCGGATATCGTCCACCGACAGCGATATCACATGGGTGCCGGTATAGGGCACCGTGACCAGCAGGCCTTCCTCGATCAGCTCGCGCATCGCCTCACGCAGCGGCCCACGGCTGACCGCGAACTGGGCCGCCAGCGTGGTCTCCACCAGCGGCACACCGGGCGCCAGCTCGCCGGTCAGGATGGCGGCGCGCAGGCGCTCGGCGATGTGCTGGCGAAAGGTGCTCTTGTGCAGGCGGTCGATGCGGGGGCCGGTGGTCGCGAGACTACTGGAGGGGATGAGCGGAAGAGTGGCGGACATTTTGTTGATGATCGATTGTTGACAATGTAGGGCATAGGATGATGGAGCGGCATAGGGAAATCCCGGGGCCGGGTCGGGGTGCGATTGGCCGTCAAGGCGCAACCGACGTGGGGCGTAGGCCGCTTTTCCTCACAGCACGGTCGACTCCAGCACGCATCGATCACTTTGGCGACTTTTCCATCTCGCTCGATCGTGATCTTCCATGGGCGGCCCAGGCGCACCACATGGACATAGCTGGCAAAGGCTTCCGCAAAGTCATCGCCAGGACTGGTTGCATGCTACTCACCCTGTGCAACGATAGACAATCTTTCGGTCATGGGGTCGATCAACCGCACCATGGGTATGGAAGGGCTGTTCAGAAATGGGAAATGGGAGACCCAGGTTTCTCAGCGCGAGGGCGCCAGACCCCCTGCCACGCTCGCGACGCGGATAGCAGGAACAGGGGTGCATGGCGTATGCATCTCAAGCCTTTGCGGTGTTCAGACGCAGCATCATGGTCATCGGGTGCTGTGGCGACTCTTGAAAGCCGTAGTGACCATAGAACTGCTTTGCGCGATCGTGCAGGGCGTGGACGAGCAAGGCTCGCACGCCCGCGTTTTGTGACACGGCCAAGGCCCGATTGACTGCGTCTTGCAGCAGTGCGGCTCCAAGCTTGATGCCTTGAGTACGGTGGTCAACGGCGAGCCGGGCCAGCACGATCACCGGGACGGGGTCGGGCATGTTTCTTCGCACGCTACTCGTGGCCATCTGGTGCGAGATCGCACCGGCCGCCATCGCGTAGTAGCCAAATGCGCGGCCTTGGCGGTCTGCTACGACAAAAGTGCGACTGGCACCGCTCAACTGGTTCGCCATTGCCCGGCGCTTGAGCCACTCATCCAGACTGGTCTCCCCGCACGCGAATTCGTCCAGGAGGTGGGTTGCCTCTAGTGGTTGCGGTGCGGTCAAAGGCAGGCTCACTGGGGTACCCTCCGTGCTGCGCACTGCGGTATTCGCCTTGGGGCGGCCCGGCGGCTTATAAGAGTACCCTCCGTGCTGCGCACTGCGGTATTCGCCTTGGGGCGGCCCGGCGGCTTATGCCGCGTCAGTGCTCCAAGGTGCCTTGACCGCCATCAGGCGTTCAATCCCGAGGTTGGGGCCGGGAGGCGCGTCGAGCATCGCGTTGAACTGCTTGAATTTGTCGGCGTCCAGGCTGAAAAAAACCTGATCCAACACGACGGACTGGGCACGGTCGCAAGCTGCTTCGAGCATGAAGTCCGAACGATTCTTGCCGAGAAGGTTGGCAGCGTGATCGATCAGGTCACGCTGCTCGGGCAGGGCTCGCAGGTTGATTGCGGCGTCACGCATGGGGTGGTCCTTTCGCGCACATACGTCAGATACATGTATTTTGTTGGGTTGTGTAGCCGTTGTCAATACGTTTTGCGTCTTGATTTGCAGCTTCGGTTTCCGATCGGCAGGTGATTCGTGGTCCTGAAATCAGTCGAGGAAGCATTTCCTGTCCAGACGGATGTCCACAAGACCGGCCCAATCGCCCAGGTTCGGGACAGTGTTCTCGCGGACTCCGGACAGCCTCCAGCCCAGCTGATGGATGCTGGCTCGGCTCCGCTCCGCGTTCCGCCACCCATCACTGACCGGGCAACTTCTCTCAGAGTCCCAAGAAGCGGGTGCCGAACCCCCGCACAACGCAGCCACCGCATTGGTCCACCCCAATCCCCCAGTCCGTCGACGCACCTTTGGCATGCGCTCCCATGTCCTTCCACACTGTCCCGTCCACCACTACCGCCGGCACATGCAGCCCATAAAGTTCGGACGCCACGATGCACCCTAGCCCGACGATCAGGTCGCGCTCGCGCATGATGATGGCACTGGGCCCGGTGCCATTGCGAATCGCTTCGGCCAGCACGCTGCTGCTGGAGCTTGAGCCCTTGGCGCGTGCCATCAGCATCACGCGGCCCGCCAGGCTGATGCCGTACTGCGGGTGGCTGGCCTCGATGATGCGACCGGCCGCGGCGTCGTAGCCGCCCCAGAAACTAAGGGGCTGGTCCAGCAACAGGGGCCTGCCCCGGCCGTGGCCGGTTACGACGGCCGTCGCCGGCCAGAGCGAGGGGGTTGGCTTAACCGCCATGGTCGTCGAGCACCAGGCTGCCTTCGACTGCCGACAGCACGCATTCGCGCAGGCTTCCGAATGCAACCTCGACGCCGATATTGGCCGGCGCGTAGTGGGCCCATTTGCCCGAGTTGGTCATGATCAGCCCGCGCGTCTGGCGCATCACCGGCGTGATGTAGGTGCAGGTGTCGGTGACGATGGTGATGCCGTGGTCTTGCAGCTTTGCGGCCTTGCCCGATTGCTCCAGTTCCCACAGGATGTAGCGGCTCGTATTCACATAGAAATCGATGCGGGGCTTGGCGGCTGACGACTCCAGTAACTGCAGCAATTGGTCGAACTCGGCCAGCGAGAAATGCGGCGTGCCGACGCTGACCGCGGCCAGTCGGTCGCCGGGCTTCGCGCGGCTCAGCGCGGCGCGGGTCTGGTGCAGCATGGCGCGCGTGACGATCATCGTCTCCACTGCGGGGAGGCCGCCCAGCGCTTGCTCCAATGTGCCGGCTTCCGGGGTGATGCCCACCGCATGGAACATGCCGACCGCTCCGGTCGTTGCGCAGGCCGCGCCCAGGGCCTTGAGTTCGTCTTCGGTGGTATCCAAAGGCAGGCCCGTGAACACCGGGATTGCGGAGCCGGTGCGCCCGCCGGCCAGCAGGCCCAGCGCCGCAAACCAGATGTCGCGGCTGGCCCGCTCCTGCGGAAAGTCCTGCAGTGCGAACACGATCTGTCCGAGCCGATTTGCGTCGACATGCAGTCCGCAATATGGCGCTCGGCCGGTCAGCGCCGCGCACAGGTCCATGAAGTCACCATACCGATTGGTGCGCGCCCCCAGCACCGAGTTGGCGAACACAATGGCGTTGGACTCGGCCCAGGCGATCTGCTGGCCCAGGCGAGGGCGATTCGGGCCCTGGTAGGGCGCGCAGGTGAAGGTCGATGCACAGCCGAGTTCGATGTGAGCCTGCATCAGGCGCTGCGCTTGCGACCTTGTTTCATCGTCGCCCTGGAATAGCTCGGGGTGAATCAGGTCGAGCGAACCGACGTTGAGTGTGGTCGGCACTACCACCTTGCCGCCGCTGGCGACCAGGCGTTCGACGAAGTCGAGCGATGCCTGGCCGTGGTAGAGGCAACCGTCGATGTGGGCGCTCTCAATATTGAGCAGGCGTTCGGCGCCCATAAGTTCGGCCGAGCGCACCAGGATGCGCATGGCCAGCGCAGCCGCGTCGCCTTGCTCACCGCGCAGCAGTGACTGGTCCTGGTCCGAGAGTTCAATCACCGCTTGTCAGGTCTTTCCACAAGGTTGGAGTGCCTGGGTACCGACCAGCGCCGCGTGCACGCTTGCCCAGCGAGGCGCCAGCGCGGGCCTCAATCAGCCTGGAAGCCTGACGCTTTGATCGGTGGGCCCCATGCAAGCTTGTCGCCAGCCAGGCGGCTGGTCATCTCATCCGCGCTGCCGGGCGACGATGTCAGGCCCAGGCCCGCCAGGCGCGCGACAACATCCGGGTGCTTCAGTGCTGCCTGCAGCGCGGCATTGAGCTTGTCGACGGTGGCCTTGGGCATGGCGGGCGGGCCGAACACACCAAACCAGGCCAGCGCGTCGATGTCGATGCCCTGTTCCTTGAACGTGGGCACGTCGGGGAAGGTGGCGTTGCGCTGGGCACCGCTCAGGGCGAGGATGCGCAGCTTGCCGGCCCTGTGGTATTCGGCAAATTCGGCCGGTGTGTCGAAGCCGATCGGGATCTGGCCGCCGAGCAGGTTGGTGACCAGCGGTGCGCCGCCCTGATACGCAATATGGGTCAGTTTCATCTTGGCCGCGCCGGCCAACATTTCGCCCATGAAGTGGGGCATCGAGCCGGCGGCCGGTGAGCCGAAGTTGGCCTTGCCTGGATTGGCCTGGAACCAGGCGATCAGTTCCTTCATGTCCTTGGCAGGGGTGCCGGGGCCGGCAGCCAGCGCCAACGGAAAGGTCACGGCATTGCCGACCGGCGTGAAGTCCTTCGTGGTGTCGTATTTGATGCTCTTGAACACCATGGGCTGCACCACCATCACCGCGAACGGGACTACCATCACGGTGTTGCCATCGGGCGGCGCGTCTTTGACCATCTGGGCGGCAATGCGTCCGCCGGCGCCCGGCTTGTTTTCCACCAGCACCGGCATGCCCAGCGTGTCCTTCATCTTGTCGGCCAGCAGCCGTGCCGTCGTGTCGGCCGAGCCGCCGGGCGGAAAGCCGACGACCAGCCGCACCGGACCGGTCTGTGCCGATACCGTCTGCGCGAACAGTAACGCCAGACCGATCAGTCCGAGTTTGAATTGCATGCCATGTCTCCCGATGGGTTTTTGAGGAGCCCCAGTTTAGTGTCAGTTCGGGGCGGCAGCGGGGCGATATTTGCCCAATAACTTCAGCGGCTGATGTCGTTGAGCGACCAGTCGTAGTCCACATATCGAATGCGCACCGAACCGGCCCGTATCGGCGCGCGCTCGGCCATCGGCACGCCCAGACCATCGGCATAACGTAGCACCAGATCGTTCAGGTTGCGGATGCCGCGGTGGCCTTTCTGAAAATCCTCGCCGAACCATTTGAAAATTTCGCTCAACTCGGTGCGTCCGTCAACGTAGCGGTTGCGCGTCGGGTCGGACATGAAACGATTCATGCCGTCGTCGAGCTGCTCGTCGAGCCGCGGCGCGACGAAGGCTTCGGGCCGCAGCGCCGGGCAGCCGATCGATGCGCAATTGACCGCGGCGTGCACCCGCCAGTCGCTGTAGCCGGGGCGCAGCTGCTCGTGTTCGATCCAGTCCAGATGGCGCTCTTCACCCAGCAGGCGGAAGAACTTCTTCTTCCAGGGGCTCTGGAACAGGCTGCCCAGGTCCTTGATCGACTTCAGGTTCGGGTATTGCGTGAGGATCAGCTCGACCGTGAAGCCGTTGTAGGCGTTGATCAGGAAGGCCATTCTCTGTTCGCGGTTGAAGCCGGCAAACTGGGCCGCAGTTACCGCCGACCAGCGCGCCAGGATCTGCTGCAGTGCTGCGCGGTCGGCTGCAAATGCCTTGTAGTCGACTTGACTCTGCTTCTTGTCGGGCAACCAGCGCACATGCTTTTTCAGCAAGCCGTCCCAGGCCGCATATTGGTGGTCCAGCGCGCCGTCCGAGCCCTGTGCCAGTACGGCCGCTGCGGGCCAGCCGAGTACAAGCGTGCTTGATGCCGTCAGGAAAAATCGTCGATTCAGCATGGGGTGTCAGCCTCGTTTCCAGTCATGGTACTTGCGTACCCATTCGAGCAGGCGCAGCGGCTGGTGTGCCCGCTTCCATTCGCCGGCCGCGTATTTGTTGGCCTCCGACCATGTCGGGTAGGTGTGGATCGTGCCCAGGATCTTGTTCATGCCCAGGCCGTGTTTCATCGCCAGCACGTATTCGGCCAGCAACTCGGCCGCATGCGAGCCAACGATGGTGACGCCCAGAATCCGGTCCTTGCCCGGCACCGTCAGCACCTTGACGAAGCCCCGCGCCTCACTGTCGGCAATGGCCCGGTCCAGGTCGCCGATGCCGTATTTGACGACTTCATAGGCAATGCCTTGCTCCTTGGCGTCCTGCTCGTTCAGTCCGACCCGCGCCACCTCGGGATCGATGAAGGTGGCCCAGGGGATCACCGAATAGTCGGCCTTGAACTTCTTGAAGTCGCCAAACAAGGCGTTGACCGCGGCATACCAGGCCTGGTGCGCGGCCACGTGTGTGAACTGGTACGGACCAGCCACATCACCTGCGGCGTAGATGTTCGGGTAGATCGTCTGCAGGTACTCGTTGGTCTCCACCGTCTTTTGGGTCGGGATGCCCAATTCCTCCAGTCCGTAGCCGGTGAGCCGCGCGGCGCGCCCGACCGCAACGATCAGCGCGTCGAACTCCAGCCGTATTTCCTGGCCTTGGTGCTCGACGATGATGGACTTGGCGCCATCGGCGGATTTCTCGCAGCGCAAGGCCTTGTGCGACACCAGCACCTGCACGCCATCGGCCTGCAAGGCCTGACGTGCGATCGCGGAGACCTCTTCGTCTTCGCGCATCATGATGCGTGGCGCCATCTCGATCTGGCTGACCTCGGCGCCCAGGCGGGCAAACGCGTGCGACAGTTCGCAGCCGATGGGTCCGCCGCCGAGCACCACCATGCGCCGCGGCATCTCGTCCATCTGTGCAAATACGTCCCACAAGGTGTCGCTGGTGACATAGTCGACGCTGTCCAGGCCGGGCAGCGGCGGCACGAACGGGCGGGCCCCGGCGGCAATGACGATGTTGCGGGTCGTGAGTCGCTGGGTTGCACCGTCATGGCCCTTGATCTCCACCGTCCACGGGTTGACGATGGTCGCGTGACCGAGTTGCACGTCGACGCCCAGTCCGGTGAAGCGCTCTACGCTGTCGTGCGGCGCGATGTCAGCAATGATCTTGTGGATACGCTCCATCACCTGGCGGAAGCTGAGGCTGCTGGTCGCCGTGCTCAGGCCGTAGTGCTCTGCATGGGCGATCTGGTGGCGCAGCTTGGCGGTGCGGATCAGCGCCTTGCTAGGCACACAGCCGAAGTTCAGACAGTCGCCACCCATCTTGTGCGACTCGACCAGCGTCACCTTGGATTTCACTGCAGCGCCGATCAGCGCCGCCACCAGGCCGCCGGCACCCGCGCCGATGACCACCAGGTTGCGGTCGAAACGGATCGGGCGTACCGCGTTCCAGCGCGCGAACACCTTGCGGCGCTTGAGTGCTTCGACGATGCGTTTGGCCACCAGCGGGAACAGGCCCAGCACGACGAAGGCGCCCAGCAGTCCCGGCGACAGGATGGATCGCAGGGAATCGATCTTGGCGATCTCCGTTCCGGCGTAGACATAAACCACCGTGCCTGCCAGCATGCCGACCTGGCTGACCCAGAAGAAGGTCAGCGTCTTCATGCGCGTCAGGCCCATCAGCAGATTGAGAGCGAAGAATGGGATGGCAGGGATCAGCCGCAGCGTGAACAGATAAAACGCGCCTTCGCGTGCGATGCCCTTGTTGACCTCGGCCAGCCTGCGGCCAAAGCGCGCCTCGATGCTGTCGCGCAGGATGTAGCGCGCCACCAGCATGGCCAGTGTGGCGCCCATGGTGGACGCCAGCGACACCAGCACCGTGCCCCAAAACAGACCGAATACCGCACCGCCGGCCAGCGTCATGATGGCGGCGCCCGGCAGCGACAGCGCCGTGATCGCTACATAGATCAGCAGATAGGCCAGACTGATCTTGAGTGGCTGTTCGGCATAGATCTCGGTCAGCTGCCCCTGGCTTTGCTTGATGAAATCGAGGCTGAAGTAGCGTCCCAGGTCGAACGCGAAAAATGCGATGGCGCCGAGGGCGACGAGCAGCAAGATAATTATTTTTTGAAGGCGCACGGGGAAACCGTTTCCTGATTGGTGGCAACACGTCGGGTGTTGTCGTGGAACATGCTGGTGGTCGCCAGAGAGGACAGATTCTTACATCCTTGCGCGGTGTGCCGGTGCCTGCCGCAACGCCATTTGTCGGGCCCGCCCATCATCGGCCTGAGGGGAGCAACAGGCGCAGGTCGCCGACATAGGACACACTGGCTGATCCGGTATTGTCGGTGTCGGCGCCGACGGCCAGCGCCAGCAGGGGCGGCAGCACTGCGGTCTCGTGGCCGAATGCTTGCATGAAGTCGCTGGTCAGGTTGCGCTCAATGGCCATCCATTGACCGGGTCGTGCCGGGCCGTGGCCGACAACCAGGTAACGCACGCGCGCGCTGTATACATTTTCCAGCGCACTCCCGATGGGCAGCTTCGCGTCCCAGACGTAGCACAGCGTGGCCGACGGAAGCGCCTCGCCCGACACGGCGCGGGCCAGGCGCAGCCGGGTCTGCTCGCCGAACGACATGCCTTGCAGCGGCATATCGAACAATGCGCACACCTTGAGCGCTGTGTCGTCGCCGTCCTTGCGTCGCAAATTGGTGCCCTCGGGAGCGCGCTCCAACTGCCAGCGCCAGCGCAGCAACACAGCAGCAGGCAGCGTGCTGCCTTGCATGTCGAACACCAGGTTGCCATAGGACGCATCGGCCTGCAGCTGCAGCACCGGCGTGTTGCCGCTTAGCGCGATTGCAAATCGGGTCAGCGGAAATTTTTGGCCGGGCAAGCCGACGACGCGCCAGGGTGCGGCCACCGGGCCGACAGCCATGTTCGAGAACCGGTGCTCCGCCAGCGCCGCCGATGCCGGGCCCGGCAATGGCTGCTGCGCCAGTGCGAGGTTTGGCGTGAGCAGCAGCAACGCGCGCAACAGTTTTCCGGCGATGGTGGCCATCAGTCCGCCGTTTCCCGGCAGACGAACTCCGTCCACTGGGGCTCTGGCGCCTGTGTTTGCTGCTCGACCTGATCGACGCGCGTCAGGGGTGGGCCCTTCTGACACCACACCAGCAAACGTGCCACTTGATCGAACGGTCCTTGTACCAGGGCCTCCACGTGTCCGCCGCGTCGGTTGCGCACCCAGCCCTGCAATTGCAGTTTGCGGGCAATGGACTGCATCGCATGCCGGTAACCGACACCCTGGACCAGGCCATGGATATCCAGATGCACGGCGATGGTGTCGGTCGCGGGTGTGTCGGGTTGCGGCTCTGACATCTTGCGATGGTAAGTCAGGTCGTGCCGAGCGCATGCAAGAAGGCCCGTTGCCAACAGGGGGCAACGGGCCTTCTTGCGCCGCTCGCGCGCGGGCTGCCCACGGCAGCGTCGTCGACGCGGACAGACCAGTCATCAATCTGCTTCTCGGCTTCGTCCTTGGCCTTGCCGTTGACCTCGACGATCGCGTCTTCGGCAATGCGTTGGCGAGAGCGGCTTAACCGTCTGGCGGATCGGACTGCATCGCGGGCGCAGCGCGCCAGGCTAATTGTCCTATTGACAGAACAAATAGCCTGTTGCATCATCATTTCCACGCCAGTTTCTGGCGTTTGTGCTGCCCGGCCCGTGCGGCTGCAGCAATCCCTTGCGTCGATCTGGAAGGACATATCCGTGGAGCTTTCATCCAAAACCAGCCGCCAGCTGTTCACCGATTTCAAGGCCAATCCGACACGCAAGCGCTTCGGATTTGGCGCCATGCCGGCACTGATCAATATCGATCTGCAAAAGTCCTATACCTGCGTCGGCGAATTCGCCACCGCCTACGAAACCGATCCGAAGCAGCTTGAGCATGTCAACACCTTGGCCGAGGAGTTCCGCTCGCGCGGGTTTCCGGTCATCTGGACTTATGTGGCATACATGGAGTCTGGCGAGGATTGCGGTGTCTGGGGCACACGCACCCATACGCCGGATTCGCTGCAGAACATCAAGGTCGGCAGCCGACGCTCGGAGTTCGACGATCGGCTCAATATCGACAAGGTGCGCGACATCATCATCAACAAACGCATGGCGTCGGCATTCTTCGAGACCAACCTGGGTTCGATCTTCACATTTCACAAGGTCGATACGGTGGTGGTGACGGGCGGGTCGACCTCGGGTTGTGTGCGGGCCACCGTGGTTGACAGCCTGTCGCGCAGCTTTCGCACCATCGTGCCCGAAGAGTGCGTCGCCGACAAACATGAGGCCCCGCATTTCGCGAACCTGTACGACATGGCGGTCAAGTACGCCGACGTGTTGTCGGTGCAGGAAACGCTGGAGCAGTTGCGTCGGGTCGCGCCCGCGGCCGGAGCAGCCAGGTGATGCGCGATCCCGGTCTCTACGACTACCTGCCATACGCCGACAGGCCCGAAATCCGCTGGCCCGGCGACGCCCGGGTAGCGTTCTGGGTCGCGCCCAACATCGAGTTCTATGAGCTCGACCCGCCGCGCAATCCGGCGCGCGCCGCCTGGGCCCGGCCCGCACCCGACGTATTGAATTACGCCTACCGCGACTATGGCAACCGGGCAGGTTTCTGGCGCATGCATGAAGCCATGCAGCGCTGCAATATGCGCGGCAGTGTCTCGCTCAATGTGGCGGTATGCGAACACCATCCCGAGATCATCCAGGCCTGCGCAGATAGCGGCTGGGAGTTCTACTCGCATGGCACCTACAACACACGCTACCTGATGGGCATGACCGAAGCACAGGAGCGAACGGTGATCCAGGATTCGATAGACACCATCCGCAAGCACACCGGCCAGAAGCTCGATGGATGGCTGGCACCGGCGCTGACGTACACCGACAACACGCTGGACCTGGTGGCCGAGATGGGACTGACCTATGTCTGCGACCTGTTCCATGATGACCAGCCGGGTGCGGTCAAGGTGAGACAAGGCCGGCTGATCAGCGTTCCGTATTCGCTCGAGATGAACGACGTCATCGTCTACAACGTCAACCTGGTGTCGCCACGGCGTTATGCCGACATCCTCAAGCGCCAGTTCGACCGCTTGTACGAGGAGGGCGAGAAGTCGGGCACGGTGATGTGTATCCCGTTGCATCCGTATCTGGTCGGTCAGCCGTACCGGATGGCGGCGTTCGAAGAGGCGCTGTCATATATCACCGGGCATGACAAAGTCTGGTTGGCCACCGGCCGCGAAATCGCACAGCACTTCAACGACCACTATTACGACGCTTTTGCGCAGGCCAGCCAGGCCGTGGGAGAGGCGCCATGATGCGAACCTTTGCCCCGATGGTGCGCCACTACGCAGAGGTTTCGTTATGAGTATTCCCGACAGTTACCTGACCTATGCGAATCGCCGCTACGGTATGGACCACGACCGTTATGACTGGTCGATGTTGCCGCGGCGCAAGCCGGTGGCATGGCCGCATGGTGCAAGGGTCGCGTTATGGGTGGTGCCGGCGCTCGAGTGGTTTCCGCTCGACATGAAAGGGGTTCCGTTCAAGCCGCCGGGTGCGATGCAGACCGCTTACCCCGACCTGCGCCACTACACACTACGCGACTACGGCAACCGGGTCGGCATTTTCCGGGTGATGCAGGCGCTCGACCGCCATGGCATCCGGGCCTCGGTGGCGGTGAACGCGGCGGTGGCAGCGCGTTACCCGACCTTGTTGCAGGAATGCGTCCGCCGCCAATGGGAAATCATTGCCAACGGCCAGGACATGGACCACCTGCACCATGCAGGCCTGGCTTTGGCAGACGAGAAGAAGGTCATCGAGGACACGCTGGCCTTGCTGCGCAAGGCCACGGGCCAGTTGGTGCGCGGCTGGTTGTCGCCGGCCAAGTCGGAGTCACCCGCCACACTCGACCTGCTGGCGGCGGCTGGGGTTGACTATGTCTGCGACTGGGTCAACGACGACATGCCGTTTGCCATGCGCACGGCAAGCAGGGCCTTGCACGCGATGCCGCATCCGGTCGACATCGACGACTACACGATCCTGGTGCAGAACCACCACACCGAGGACGATTTCCGCGACCAGCTGTGTGACCAGTTCGACCTGCTTTACAAGGAGTCGGCCACGCAGGGCGGGCGCATCATGGCGATATCGCTGCATCCCTGGGTGATCGGCCAGCCGTACCGCATCAAGGCGCTCGAAGACGCCCTGCAGCACATCATGGGGCACGATGGCGTGTGGGCCGCGACCGGTAGCGAGATCCTGGACGCCTGGATGGCGCAGCAAGCCTGAACGGAGCGACACGGGGTGTGCGCTGCAGATCAAGCCCGCGCCGGCGCCGTGCCGCGTTCAGGGCGCAGTCGGAGCCGTCGGAATCGGGTGCAGCGCCATGTCGTTCCAGACATCCTGGCGGCAGATCTTTCCGTCACGCACCTCGAACCGGTCGATGAATCGGATGCCTTCGAACGCTGTGCCATCGAGCCATGTTCCGTGCAACTGGCCAAAGCAATAAACGATGGCGCCTTCGCCGGTCCAGCATTCGTCAAAGCGCTCGTAGTCCTTGGCCACGCTGAGGTAACGGCCGCGCGACCATTGCACGAGCTGGCCCAGTTGCTGCATGGCAGGCGCGCCCGGAAACGTCATCCGGAAATCCGGTGCCAGCAGCGCTTCGGCTGCCGCCAGGTCACGCTGCTGCATACGATCGAGAAAACCAAGGACCAGCGCCGACGCGTCGGGACGTTCGGCGCCACCGCTGCTGAACACCTTGCCGTCACGCTGGTAGGTATTGGCGTGTTGCACGAACACCGTGGTACCGGCCGGCGCCGCCGCGATGACCGAACGGGCCGCGAGCGCCACGCGTTGCACCAGCCGGCTTTCGGCCTCGCTGGAATAGCCGGGCAACAGGGTGACGGAAATGACGGGCATGGTGGGCTCCTGTGGACTGGGCGGGTGTGCTGATCATGCGCGATACCGAGAAACCCCTGGGCATGGTCGATGGCTCCGAGCGCATTGCTTATTCGGCCGCGCCCGAGCGTGCGCCTTTGCGCTGGCCCGGTGGCGCGCGCGTGGCCTTGTGGGTCGCTCCCAATATCGAGCACTACGAGTTCCTGCCCGAGAAGATCCGGGTCCGTGACCCTTGGCCGCGAACCCCGCATCCGGACATCTTGGGTTACGGCTTGCGCGACTACGGGAACCGGGTGGGCGTCTGGCGCCTGATCGAGTTGTTCGATCGCTACCGCTTGCCCATCACCGTGTCACTTTCGATGGCGGTATTGCAGATGTACCCGGACATTGCCGATGCGATGATGCGGCGCGACTGGGAATTCATGTCGCATGGCCTGTACAACACGCGTTACCACTGGGGCCTGGACGAGGACGCCGAGCGCGCGGCCATCGCCGAATGCCAGCAGATCCACCGCGCCGTCACCGGACGCGATCTGGTCGGATGGTTCTCGCCGGCGGCGTCGAACACCTTCAGCACGCCCGACCTGGTGGCCGAGGCCGGAATGACCTACCTGTGCGACCTGTACCACGACGACCAGCCGACACCGGTGCTGGTGCGACAGGGCGAACTGGTGTCGTTGCCGTATTCGATGGAGATCAACGACAGCATCGCATGGCGACGGGGCCAGGAGGCGGCCGCATTTGCGCAGAAGATCTGCGACGAGTTCGACGTGTTGTACGCCGAAGGCGCGATCAGCGGCAAGGTCATGAACATTGCCGTGCATCCCTTCATCATGGGCCAGCCCCATCGCATCGACCATCTGGCGCATGCGCTGGACTACATCCTCTCGCACAGCGGTGTCTGGTGCGCCACCGGCGCCGACATCGTCAACCACTACCGCGCCCATCTGCAGGCCCTGCCTGCGGTAACCGCCGCCTCTGGCGGCACATCGGAACCCACGACATGAATCCAACACCTGCCAACGACTACATTCGCGCCTACATGCCGGAGCGGGCTGTCGACATTGCGCGCACCGCGCTGCTGATCATCGACATGCAGTACGCCACCGGCTCGCGCCAGGGCGCGCTGGCCCGCACGCTGCAGGCCCAGGGGTCGACCGTTGGCGACTACCGCTTCGACCGCATCGAGCTGCAGGTGCTGCCGCACACGCAGCAGTTGCGTGATCGCTGCACTGCGCTGAGCCGCCCGGTGCTGCACGTGACTGTGGGCGCGGCGCTGCCGGATGCTGCGGACGCGCCGATCCACATGCGCCGGCTGTTTGTCGAGTTCGCGAACCACGTCGGCAGCCGCGAGCACGAGATCCTGGACGAACTCAAGCCGCGCCCGGGCGAGCATGTGCTGCGCAAGACGACGATCGGTGCGTTTGCGTCGACCAACATCGACAGCCTGCTGCGTGCCCTGGGCTGCGAACAGCTCTACCTGTGCGGCATCTCGACCAACATGTGTGTCGAGACGACGGCGCGCGAGGCGGCTGACCGGGGCTACCTGGTGACCTTGGTCGAGGACGCTTGCGGCACCACGCACGCGGACCTGCACGACGTCACGATGCGCAACTTCCAGCGCCTGTTCGGCCGGGTGCGTTCGGCCGCGCAGGTGCTGGGCGAGTTGTCGGTGCCGGCGCCCGTCGCCACCACCGCCTGAGGTCCGACCATGCGCAAGATACTCGTCGTCGTCCCCTTCGTCATGTCGCAGGACAACCTGCTGTTACGCCAGCAGCAGCTCGAAGGTCTCGCCTTCGGGCCGGACCTGTTGTTCGAATACCGTACCGTCAAGGCCGGGCCGGCCAACTATTCGAGCCACCACGATTTCGTACTGGCCGACGTCGCCAACTTCGAGGCCGGTTGCAGGGCGCAGGATGAAGGCTTCGCGGCGGTGTGCATCGACACCATGAGCGACTCCGGCGTGGCCGCCTTGCGCTCGGTGCTTGATATCCCGGTGTTCGGCCCCGGCAAGGTGTCCATGCTGACCGCCCTGATGCTGGGCGACCGCTTCTCGATCCTGACCATGGCCAGCCGCTGGAAGCCTCTGTACGAGAAGGCGTTGGACGAACTGGGCCTGCACCACAAGTGCGCCTCGGTGCGGGCGATCGAGGTGCCGCCCGACAACCAGTCGCTACTGGCTGGCAAGGAGGACGAGGTGTTTCCGTTGCTCGAGCAGGCGGCCCGCAAAGCCATTGACGAAGACGGTGCCGATGTGCTGATTCTGGGATCGACCACGATGCACCAGGCGCACGCCTATCTGGCCGCGCGTTTGCCGGTGCCGGTGATCAATCCAGGGCCACTGAGCTACAAGATGGCCGAGGCGGCGCTGGCCCTGGGCCTTGGCCACAGCCGGCGGTCCTATCCCGCGCCGATGCATCCGAAGCTCGACATGCTGCAGGCGATGCTCGGCGCGGCGCAGCACCCGCAACGCAAGCCATGAAGCCCCGGCTGCTGACGCGCGAGCAGGTCGACGCCTACCGGCGCGACGGCTTCGTGTTCCCGGTGCCGGTGCCGGCCGACCAGATGTCGCTGCACCATACCGACCTGGTGCGGTTTCGCGCGCTGCAGGACGCCGACTTCCCGCCGCCTGCGGGTGTGCATCCGTGAGCGGTGGCAGCACGCGTGCGGAACTGGTGGCGCTGGTCGAGCGCTACTTCGCCGCGGTCGACCGGATGGACCTGGCCGCGACGCTGGATTGCTTCACCGACGACGCACGGGTGACCATCGCCACCTACGACACCGTGTACCGTGGCCGCGATGAAGAGGTCCGCGGCATGTACAGCCGGCTATTCGCCCGCTACGCCAGCGTCTGGCACGGCGATTTCGACCATGTGGCGCAGCCGCCGCAGCGCATTGCGAGCCAGTTCACGGTTCGCAACCGATCGCATGATGGACAGATGACGGTCAAGCACAACTGCAATTTCTTTCGGCTGCGCGGTCAGCGCTTCGATGACATGGTGGTCTACATGAGCGGAGACAATTCGCTGCGTTAGCGCCATCCGTGGTGCCAGAATGCCGGGGTACGCTGCGATGTCCGCAGCACGAATCAACGGACACCTGACAAGCATGGCTGCCTACCTCATCGTCGATACGAATCTGACAGACCCGGACCTGTACGAACAATACAAACTGCAGGCCAAGCCGCTGGTCGAAAAACATGGCGGCCAATACCTTGCCCGTGGCGGCACGCTGTCTATCAAGGAGTCGGCCCTCTGGTCCCCCACCCGCATGGTGCTGATCCAGTTTCCCAGTGCCGAACAGGCCGAGGGTTTCTACGAGTCGGCCGAATACCGGCAGGTGCTGGGAATCAGCAAGAGGTCGGCGCAAAGGACGGTTTTCATCCTGGATGGCATGTGAGAGTGCTGACCGGCGCGGCTGCTGAAGATCGGGGCGGACGCCTTTCCCCACCTTAAGATACTTGCCACGGGCTCATCCACACTCGCGGCCAGCAGGAAGTTTCGCGACACCTTGACGGGTCGCAAGCGCGTGGTGGTTCTACCCCCCGTGTTATGGGACGAGCTGCCGGCCTTCGGCGTCACGCTGCCACAACGGCTGTTTCACGGTGGCTTGCCCCCCGCGTTGCTGGCACCAGGCAAACAAGCGGCGTTTTACCGCGAGTGGATGGATTCGTTCTTTGCGCGCGACATCCAGCGCCTGTTCGGCTTTCGCGACATCAACCGTTTCAACGCGTTGTTCGAATACCTGCTGCGCCAAAGCGGGGGCAGTTCGAGGCGACCCGGACCGCCACCGCACTGGGTATCACCCGGCCCACGGTGGAGAGCCACATCAGCGCGCTGAAGATCACGCATGCGGTGACGCTGGTGCGCCCTTTCCATGGCGGGGGCCTGAACGAACTGGTGAAGCAGCCCAAGGTCTATGCCTTCGACACCGGCTTCGTGAGTTATGCGCGCGGCTGGGACCCTCTGCGGCAGGAGGATATCGCGGCCGACAAGTGCCCACGCATCGTGCGTTTGGGGCCACTACCGCGCACCGCGCACCGCGTCCGGCAAGCTGCAACGGGGGGGGGGAATTGCGGCGGCAGCTAAAGGACGGGGTGGCGTAGCCAGCTCGATGCGGCCCATCCAGGCAGCACTCCGGCGCCTGCGCCAACTGCCTAAAAGCTGGCGCAGGCCTTGGCGGGGCAGAGCGTGCCAAGCTGTGTTGGTTCCAGCCTGAACACGCATGTGCACTTCCACGTCTGTGTGGTTGATGGGGTGTTTGAGGCGCTGCCAGACGGTGTGGCCTTGCTTCGCCCCAGTCGGCTGCTTGACTTGGTGATCTCCAAAAGCAGCTCTGCGGACTGGACACCGGACGAAATCGCCAAACTGATGCAGGCACAAAACCAGGGCTCCCTGTTCGATCAGGATGCCGAGCAACGCTCGCTCAAGCTATTGAAAAACTGCCGTTCGACTTTCACTACCAGTACGAGTGCACGGCGGACGGCATCACCAAAACCCACAAGCACAAGCTGGCCGACTGGGAGGCCGGCGCCTTGTACTGGAACATTCACAGGCGCACCGATTGGGAAGCGGCATTTCGACAGAAGTGGCTGACTGAGTTCGCGCAGCGAGATGTCTTGTTTCTGATGGGGACGATCCATCGGTTTCCCAACCAGTGGCTGATCGTCAGCGTTCTCTATCCGCCTAGGCTGCCGCCTGAAGTGGTTGATCAAGGAAGGCTGTTTTAACGGTCAAGTGCTTGATGACCGGGGCACCAAAGCGCTTGGCCGCGCGCGCAACGTAGGTGCGGTGGCACATGGTGTAGTCGGCCTCAAAGCACACCAGGCAAGCGGTGGCGGCACGCGAACGCTGCGCCAGCTCGCGCACGCTGGCGTCCTGCGTCTGGAGGTAGGCCAGAAAGTCGCGCGTATAGCGCGACCAATCAACACTGGCACGGTAGTGATCCCGGATTTCTTTCGGGCAGCCGAGCGCCGGCACATGCACGTAGTCGATACCCACCGCCGCAAGATGTTCGCGCAATGCGTTTTTGGAGAAACCCTTCTTGCGCGACAAAGGCAGCTCCCGCACATCAACGATGGTGCGAACCTGCGCTTCGTGCAGGCGAGCAACGAAGGCCGCAATATCCAGACCTTCATAACCGAACGTGAACAAATGAGAGGCGGACACGGAAACCTAAAAATAAGGGGCCGGTCAGACCCCGGGTGAAGCCTGCTGGCCCGTCGAGCCGGGATTCAAATTTTGTCTGAAGTTTACTTGAATCCAGGCAGTCGCCGTTATCGCGTAGCTACAGTGATCGACGCAGGGATGCCCACTGTCACAGGGGCTGAAGGATGCAGTTAGGCAGCTTACCGCCCACACCCATCCTGGCACGACTGCTTCGGGCATCTGCTGGCTGTCACGTCGCCACATCCCGAGCGCATCATTCGCGCGGCTGAACATGGTGGCTAATCAGAATGAAGAATGACTTGTGCAGGAAGGTGCAAGAACTGATCTCCAAGAAACTGGCGGTGTACCCGCATGACAAACGCGTTATCGCCTGGCACGAGGTAACGTTCCATGGGGGCATTGTCCGGGTTACCGCCAGTGCAATTGCGGGGTCCATATGAGAAGATGCCATCGAATCGGCGCAGCCGCAACGGGAGCGAAAATGGGTGGAGGACCAGCGTAATGGCTGAGCGGATAGCAAGCACCGCGCCGATGGCCGCGAAAGTGATTGCCGAGATGAAGCGCCACTCGCGCGGCAAAATCGTCCGGCTTAAGGACGTCATTGGCGGCCGCGCCGTGGCCGAAGAGTTGCAGAAGACGGTGGTGGGCCCGGAGCGCCTGGCGAGCATGCACCCGGCACATGCGGCCTACATCTACGCCCAGAACCAGGTCTCCGTGATGTCGGAGATGATCACCGAACTGGACGCCATGGCGCCGATTGCGGACATCGTTTCCAAGGCTGAGGACATGTATCTGCCGAGCGGTCCGCCGATGAGTCCGCTGAGCGTGTCGTACTTCACCTGCTGGGCCTTCTTCGATGCCTGTGTCGGACCGGCTAACGAGACCATCGGTACGACGATCCTTGAGGTCGGCCCGGAATTTGGCATGCACGGTGAACTGTTGCGCGTGATTCAGTTGATGCAGCACTCCAGGATGGGCATCTACCTCCATGAGGGCGTCGACCGGGGCCTCGCCGTCCTCCGGGATATTGCCACCGATTCTGTGAGCCGCTGCATCGTGCCGGCCGGCTACGCCGGAGAGAAAGGCCAGATCTGGTACGCCAGGGTACTCCCACCGCCGTGGTCAGCGGGCTCGGAGCACGTCGTGTTCACGACACCGTACATAGTCCTTGCGACACCGCTACCTCAGTGGATCGCGTACTTCTGCCGCGTCTTGCCCGATGCCCCACCCCAAGCTCGTGTCGATGAGGCCGAGCGTCACATGAAGTACGGCCCGTCGCGCAATTACTGGAACGAGTTTGTGTTCGAAGGCTACGTCAACTATGCCGAGCAGGCGATTTTTCTCGGGGGCCTTCCCGACATCGCGGAAAGTCGACCACAGTCCGATTCGTACCGCCCAGACAGTCGGTCATGATCGGCGCTGGGGATAGTCTGCCGCCCGCATGTTGGCCGCCGCTGTCCGGTTCCTGACACCCGTTTCGGCGCCAGGCGTGGCGCCGCCCGATATCTCCCACAGAAGATGTCGCACCACCAAGTTTTTCACCCGTCGCTGGGTTATCACTGATATTTTCCAGCCTGATTGCAGACCCTCTCTGGCGATTCCTTTGTCCTTGAAACCAACGTTCACTTCCCCACCGACATCAACCTGCTACAAGATGCGATGCGCAAGGTCATCACCCTCACCGCGCAGTGGTGCGAATCACGGGGTTTGAGCACCTGGCGTCAACATGTCTACAACCTGCGCCAGGTCAAGCGCCACATGCGCAGCGCCCAAAACAAGAAGCGCTCACGCGCCAAATCGCCCGAGCAGCAAGACAAGAATGAAGCCCTCGTCAAGGCCGCCCATCAGGATTACATCGACTGTGCGCAGGGTTAGGTGCGGTCGGTTTGCAGCCGGCGATTCCCAAGCTCGACAGCCTCCTAGGTACCGGCATCCATAGCGGAAAGTAGAAGATGTGGCAGATGCTCGTTCACCAGTTCGGTGATGATGCGGGACTGCAGTGCGTCCTTGCCTCTCTTGTGGGGGTCGCGCCCGAATTGTTGGGACAGACCCTGTTTGATGCGCGCAAAGTCCAGAGGGTGGACAGTGCGCATCAGAGCCATTTCGCCAGATGTGCCCACCACCACCTGGTCCATGCGGCGGGCGGATTGCAGTTTTTCGCCCATGGAAACCTGCACCGCCCAGAAGTCGTCTTCGTCGTCGCTCATGCGCAAGGGATGCGGGTCCGCATCTTTCGCTGCACGGCGGATGATGTCCACCTCAAAACCATCCTGGTTGCGCGCGGTGCAAAGCTGTTCTTCTACGACCTCAAAGCTAGGGTCCACCTTGCGTAACACGCCAATCAAGGAACTGTCGAGTTTGTTCATGGCGGTGAAGAAGGCGATGCGCTTGCGCGTGTCGAACAGCATGTCCACGTCCCGTGTGGCCATGGCTTCCTCGCTGATGCGTACGCCAGCGGCCGTTTCATAGGCATAAAGCGCATGCGTTCCCACCACCAAAAAGTGCTCATGCACGCCTATACTTTCCAGCGCGTTGATGACCCCCACGACCACATTGGGCACGCGGCCCACACGCAAGGCGCGATTTAATCGTTGATGCGTTGCCAATTGCGCCTTTAGCGCTTTCATCCGTTCTTCCGCAGATTGCTTTCGCGCCATGAAGCTGGCGTAGATTGCCTCGGTTTCGGTACTGCGGGGGCCAAGAGATTTCTGTGCGCTGCTGGCGGAAGTGCGAATCAATGTGGACTTGCCGCGTAGCTCCCGCCAAAGCATGCTGCCGCGCACTTCAGCTGCTGCCTTTTTGGCTTTGGCTGTAGCCAGAAACACCGTTTCAGCGTCAATGAACTGGCGCTTCTGACTCTCTGACTGGTCCAGGAAAAAAGTGCTTGGAAGCATGTTCAATGTTTTTTTAAAGATATGAACAATACATTGAACATCAAATTAAATCAACAGATTATGTGTTTTGGACTACTTTTTTCGTAAACATTCGGTGAACACGTATCGCCTCGTGGGCCTCGGCGATGGCGATGGCGAAAGTGCCACTGCCCGCGAACAGCCCCGTGACAGAGGATGCGCACACGGATGCAGGCACGACCGTCGCAGCAGTCGCGGTCGTGGTCAGGTATGTCGGCCCAGCCTTAGCTCCGGCTAGTCAAGCCCAAACCACGCCCACCATGACACAGCGTTGAACTGAAATCACGGGTATTGGCGGAGCGCGCAGCCGGGCGCCTCGGTAGCTGCGGTTGCGATGGCGCGCGGATTGAACGCGAACCTAGTGCATAAATGGCGGCGCTTGGCCCGTGAGTCTACCCGAGGCGCCGAAGGTGCCGCCGATGCAAGACGCACCGACGATGCAGTAGTGGGAGCCGCTGTGGCCTATCCGTAGCGACCGGTTGCTGGCGCCGCCCAAACGCATCTTGACCAAGACCTCAGCCAGGTACACCGCCTTGAAATCAGGCTGTGAGAACAGGCTCAGAATGCTGAAGTAATCGGCCGCAATTCGGTAGCGCGTATCAACGCCGCCGATACGTTGGTACCACTCGCGGCGCACATACAGCGTGGGGTGCGGCGGCATCCAACCCCCACTGCAACTGCTGGCGCGTAAATGACGACGATTTCCAGTGCCTCACCACCTGGCTCAGGTCGTCCTGGCGAACGTATTGCAAGTCGCCATAGACCGCGCGCGGCTGGGACCCTCTGCGGCAGGAGGTTGATAGGGATCGCGCCGGCGCGCTAACTGGCTCAAGCTGGAACGTAGCAGGACACCCAAGAAGCAGAGCCCAGCTCGCCGCGTTCACAGCCGGCACATTTTCTGAACGGACAACAACTTGTTCAAATGACCAATAATGTGTACCTTACACACCAATGACTAGCGCCGACTTGATACGCGAGATGCAACGTGCAGGTTGGAAGCTGGACCGGGTGAATGGCTCCCATCACATCTTCAAGCATTTGACGCGCCCCGGCCATGTCGTGGTGCCGCACCCCAAGAAAGACCTGGGGCGCGGGCTGGTCAAGGCTATCCGGCGGCAAGCCGGCATCTGAAAGGCGAACTGTATGCGTTACCCCATTGCCATTGAACCCGGAAGTGACACCACCGCCTGGGGTGTGGTGGTCCCCGACCTGCCCGGCTGCTTTTCGGCTGGGGACACTCTGGAAGAGGCCATGATTCAGGCCGAGGAAGCCATTACCGGCTGGATTGAAGTCGCGCTGGACGCCGGACAAGCCATTCCAACACCTTCCCCCATTGAGGCATTGCGTGCCGCCCATCCTGATTTTGCGGGCTGGTTGTGGGCGCTGGTAAAGGTGGACCCGGCCATGCTGGACGATACATTGGAGCGGGTGAATATCAGTCTGCCGCGTCGCGTGCTGCACCGTCTCGATGCTCGCGCCCGTAGCGCGGGCGAAACGCGTTCTGGGTTCATCGCGCGAATGGCAATTGAAGGCCATGAACCAGAGCACGCCTGATTCGTTTTTGCCCTGGCGAGCCGCTGTGCGTCGTTTGTACTGACATTGGATCCATTAGTACAACGCGCCAAAGTGAAGCCATGACCGTCGCCACATCCTCCACTGCCCGTTCCTCTCGCCTCGGATTGCGCGCCTCTGTCGAGCAAGAGACTGTGCTGCGGCGCGCGGCCGAGGTGGCACACAAGTCCCTCACCGATTTCATTCTCGACAGTGCCTGCGCGGCCGCTGAGCAGACGCTGCTCGACCAGCGCCTGTTCATGGTTTCGGGCATCCAGTACCAAGCCTTGATGGACCTGCTGGAACAAGCAGAGAAGCCCAATGAGGGCCTGCGGGATCTGTTCTCGCGCAAATCCCCTTGGGACACGCAGTGAGTTTGCGTGGGCCGGCGCCATTGGAGCCACAACATCGGCTGGAAGGTTTTGATTGTGGCCACAGCCTGCACTGACGGACTGGCTGTTGCGCCACGCCCGGCAAGCGCAGGGCAGCGGTTCGGCCAAGACCTTTGTTGTGGCCGTGGCCGATGACGACCGTGTGGCTGGATATTTCTGCCTGACCGTTGGCCAGATCGACATATTGGAAGCTCCGGAACGTATCCACAAAGGGATGGTCCAGTATCCGTTGCCGGTCGTGATTCTGGCCAGACTGGCCGTGGCAGTGACGGACCAAAAGCGAGGGATCGGCTATGGCCTGCTTCAAGACGCCATTCGGCGCACGATGTTGATCGCCGAGCAGGCCGGCATCCGGGCGATGCTGACCCATCCCATCGATCAGGATGCTGCACACTTCTACACACGGTTTGGATTCATCGCCTCGCCCTTGCGTGAGCAGCAGTTGCTGCTGCTCCTCAAGGATGCCCGCCGCTGGGTCCGCTGAACCATCAAACACATGGGAATAAAATGTTGCGCTGCGTCATGGGTCGCTTGCGCGAATGCCCCGTACCATCTCATGGCCCGGATCGATCCGGCGCCCCTTTTTCTATCTCTGCATGGCGTAACCGTTGGATTGCAAGCGGCGCCTTGCCATTGGGTGTGTCATGAAATCCCTGCACGGTGAATGGTTCTCGAATGTCCGCAATGACCTGCTCGCCGGCATGGTGGTGGCGCTGGCGCTGATTCCCGAGGCGATCGCGTTTTCCATCATTGCCGGGGTCGACCCCAAGGTCGGCCTGTATGCCTCGTTCAGCATCGCCGTGGTGATCGCCTTTGTCGGCGGGCGTCCGGGCATGATCTCGGCTGCCACGGGCGCTATGGCCCTGGTCATGGTCACCCTGGTCAAGGACCATGGCCTGCAATATCTGCTGGCAGCCACGGTGCTCACCGGCGTGTTGCAAATTGTTGCCGGCTGGGTGCGCCTGGGTGTGCTGATGCGCTTCGTCTCGCGCTCGGTCGTGACTGGCTTCGTCAATGCGCTGGCGATTCTCATCTTCATGGCACAGCTGCCCGAGTTGACCAATGTCACCTGGCATGTGTATGCGATGACGGCCGCCGGCCTGGGCATCATCTACCTGTTCCCCTACATCACCCGCGCCGTGCCCTCGCCGCTGGTCACCATCGTCGTACTCACCGCCGTGGCGCTGGTGCTGCAACTGGACATCCGCACCGTCGGCGACATGGGCGACTTGCCCGACAGTCTGCCGATATTCCTGATCCCCGACATCCCGTTGAACTTCGAGACACTGAAGATCATCCTGCCGTATTCGCTGACCTTGATGGTGGTGGGCTTGCTCGAATCGCTGATGACGGCCACGATCATTGATGACCTGACCGACACGAAAAGTGACAAGAACCGCGAATGCGTGGGCCAGGGGGTGGCCAACATCGCCACCGGCTTCATCGGTGGCATGGCCGGTTGCGCCATGATCGGCCAATCGGTGATCAACGTGAAGTCCGGCGGGCGCGGACGCCTGTCTACGCTGTGCGCCGGCTTGTTCCTGCTGATCCTGGTCGTGTTCCTGGGTGACTGGGTGCGCCAGATTCCGATGGCGGCGCTGGTCGCCGTCATGATCATGGTCTCGATTGGCACCTTCAACTGGGGCTCGATTCGCAACCTGCGCGACCATCCGCGCAGTTCCAGTGCGGTGATGCTGGCCACGGTGGTGGTGACAGTGGCCACCCATGACCTGGCCAAGGGCGTGTTGACCGGGGTGCTGCTGTCGGGGTTTTTCTTTGCCCACAAGGTCGGCCAGATCCTGCGGGTCGGCTCGCTGGCCGAGGATGAGGGCCGCCAGCGCACCTACCAGATTACCGGCCAGGTGTTCTTCGCCACCGCCGACCGCTTCATCAACGCCTTCGACTTCAAGGAGGTCATTGAGCGGGTGCGTATCGACGTGAGTCGAGCGCATTTCTGGGACATCACCGCGGTCAGTGCGCTGGACAAGGTGGTGCTGAAGTTTCGCCGCGAAGGCTGCGAGGTCGAGGTCATCGGCCTGAACGAGGCCAGCGCCACCTTGGTGGACAAGTTTGGCGTGCACGACAAGGACGACGCAGACGATCTGCTGCTCGGCCACTGACGAGGCGACACCACCATGCATATTGAAAACAAGGTCCTGGCCTGCGTCGATCAGTCACCCTTTGCCGACCATGTTGGCGACTATGCCGCCTGGGCTGCCGCGCGCATGGACGCGCCACTGGAACTGCTGCATGTGATCGAGCGCCATCCCGAGATCGGTGACACCCGTGACCACAGTGGCGCGTTGACGCCCAATGCCCAGGAGCAACTGCTCAGCGAGTTGTCGGCGCAGGACGAAATCCACACCCGTCGCGCGCGCGAACAGGGGCGGATTTTTCTCAATCGCCTGCGTGAACGGGCACTTGCTGCTGGCGTGGAGTCGGTCGACATGCGACAGCGCCATGGCCTCTTGGACGATACCTTGCGCGACTGGGAACCCGGTGTGCGGCTATTCGTGCTTGGCCGTCATGGCCAGTCCGCAGTGGCGAACCGGCCGGACCTGGGCAGCAATGTCGAGCGGGTGGTGCGGGTGCTGCAGCGGCCAGTGCTCACGGTGACCGAAGACTTTCAGGCGCCCAAGCGCGTGCTGATCGCGTTTGACGGCAGCGTTTTGACCCAGCGCGGCGTGCAGATGGTGGCCGAGAGTCCCTTGTTGCGGGGTTTGCCTGTGCGGCTGTTGATGGTCGGGAAATCGCGCCAGGCTGGCCCACGCGAAATGGAATTGGCCGCAGGAAGCTTGCGCAAGGCGGGATTCACGGTGCAGGAGTCCATCCAGGACGGGGATGCGCAAGAGGTCATCCTGCAGACCATTGCGTCGGAATCCATTGACCTGCTGGTCATGGGCGCATACAGCCATGCGCGCTGGCGCAGCATGGTGTTCGGCAGCAAGACCGGCGACCTGCTGCGCAAGGTGCGCATACCCGCCTTGTTGTTGCGCTAATCCGTCTGACGCGGCGGGTGCCGCAACAGGCCGACCCAGTCGGCCAAGCGCATCGTGCCACCGGCCAGGGCCAGCGTGGTCTCCAGTACCTGCGCGGCGTGGTCTTGTGGCCAGACGCGGCCGGTGAGTTCCATGAACTTGGCACGGAGCTCGTCGCGGCTGTAGGGCAGGGCATCGTCGCCGCGATTCACGCCGACTTCCCCCTGCAACGTCTGGCCATCGTGCAGCGTGATCAACACCCGCGCCGGGCGCTCCAATGGCAGGCGCCGGGTCATCTGCGGGTCTTCACGCACCGTCACCCGGCGCGCCAGCTCCTGGACACGCGGGTCGCGCACCGCGTTCCAGCTGAAGCTCGCAAGTCCGCTGTGGCCATGCACGATACGTGTGGCAACCGCGAATGGCACCGAAAATTTGGCCGCCAGCGTGTTGCGCGGTGCCTGGTCGTCGAGTTCGGCTGCGTAGGCGTAGCTCTCGACCCGGATGTGGCGGATCTGCCCGGGTGCAGGCAACGGGTTTCGTGCCGCAATCTGGTCAATGGCATCCAGCGTGCCGTGGTTGAAGCGGCAGCAGGAGTGCACTTTGAAATAGTTCTGCGTCAGATGCCAGAGGCTGCCCAAGTCGCGCAGCATCTCCTGCGGTTCGAAATGCTCGGACACGATGGCGCCCATCAACGACGCCACGCCGTCACGTTCGCCGGTGAAGCCCGACTCGGCCAGCTGCAGTGCCAGTTGTCCCTGGCGGTTGCTCAGGCCGGCATAGACATTGCGCACCAGACCACCTTCGAGCATGGTGCGTTTGGACGTGGCGGTGGTCAGCGACGCGCCGATGTTGATCGTCTCGGCCATGGCCTTGGCGTCCATGCCGGCAAGGCGTGCACAGGCAGCGGCAGCACCTATCGTGCCCCAGGTGCCGTGCGGGTGCATGCTGGCACGCAGCCGTGACGCGGCACCAATACGCGAACCGACCTCGTAGCCGACGACAAGCGCGGACAGAAAATTTTGTGCATCGGCGCCGCGCTGTTCACCCAAGGCCAGCACAGCCGGTATCACGTGGACGGCCGGATGACCGCGCGAGAAGCGGTTGCCTTCGTCCATTTCGAGAAAGGTGCCTGCGGTACCGTTGAGCAATGCCGCGACATCGGCGCTGGCACAACGTCCGTGGCCCAGCACGGTGCTGTTACCGGTGCCTCCGAGGCTGTCTGCCAAGGCCCGCATTTCAGGTTCAGCCGATCCGCCGACGATGGCGCCGATCGTGTCGGCCAGGATCCACCCGGTCTGCTCCCGGACCTCGGAGGGCAAGGTCTGGTAGTCGAGTTCGGCCGCGAAACGGCTCAGGCGTTCAAGAGGGGTCATGGCGGTGGCTTTCTGCAATGGCGTCATGGATGGCGTGCGGGCTGGTCCAGGTCACGTCGGTGTGGACGCGCAGTTCATGCAGCAACTGGCGCAGCGCCGAAATGCGGCTCGGCATCCCACACAACCAGGGGTGCAGTGCCAGGCCGAACACGGCGCCGCGCCGATGTGTGGCGCATTCGGCGCGCAACCGGGTGAAGGCTTCTGCGGTCATTGCTGCATGCGAGCGCGGTTCGACATGGCGCAGCCATTGGCATTGCACGTCATCCCACTCAGCCGCCAGCGGGATCGACAGCAGCGCAGGATCGGTGCGCATCCAGAAAGGCTGGTCGTCGTTGCACCAGTCCAGCGTGAAGCGGATGCCGGAGCGCGCCAGCAGATGGGGCGTGTCGGCTGTCGTGCCCCAGTCCTGGCTGAGCCATCCGAGCGGGCGTTGGCCGGTACAGGATTCGATCGCAGCGATCGACTGCTGCACATAGGCCTGCTGCATGTCCAGCGGCATGCGGCCGTGCATCATGCGCGTGGCCGCCAGGCCGTGGGCGATCCAGTCGCAGCCCCATTTTCGGAAGATGTCCACCAGGCCCGGCAGGCGCTGTACTGCCATGGCGTTGGCGGCGATCACCGGGCAGATGCCGGCATCACGCAAAGCGTCGATGACCCGGAATATGCCCACGCGCAGTCCGTACTCGCGTTGCGACCAACTGCGGTAATCGGGGGAGAAGCTGCCGAACTCGCCGACCATGCGCGGGTCGCGCAGTGCATCTGCGGGTGGGCACAACTCCCAATGTTCGAGAAACAACACGGCGAAAGCCGACAGCCCTTGCGCCAGGCCGGGTGGCCCGGCCTGGCGCAAGGGCAGTGCCGAATAGTCGTACAGGTCATGGTCCACGGAGGCGACTCCCCACTATCTTCTACATCGGGTTTTGCCGGAGTTGACTTGCCGGCAGCTTGCGCGCATAGTCTAGTGCAATTGTTCTATCAATGGAACAATGTTGATATCTTCCCCTTGTCATCAACCACCGTGAGGACTCCCATGAATACAACCCACCCACTGTCGCGCCGATTGATTCTGCAGGCTGGTGCTGCGAGCGCAGTGCTCGGCGCACCCGGCATCCTGCTGGCCCAGCCCAAACCGGTCAAGGTCGGCCTGGTGCATCCGGTCAGTGGCGGCCTGGCCTATAGCGGCGGCCAGTCGCGCATGGGCGCCCAGATGGCGATCGACGAGATCAATGCTGCCGGTGGCATCAAGGCCATGGGGGGTGCAAAGCTCGAGGCCCTGCTGGGCGACTCGCAGTCGCGCCCCGAGGTGGGTGTGAGCGAGGTCGAGCGCATGGAGCAGGACGGGGTGGCCGCGTACCTGGGCTGTTTCGCCAGCAGCATTGCACTGCCAGCCACGCAGGCCGCGGCCAAGTACAACACGCCGTTCCTGATCGACGTGGGTGCCTCCGACCTGATCGTCAACCGGGGTTTGAAGAACGTGTTCCGTCTCAAGCCCGGTTTCGGCAAGTGCGTCGACGACGCCATCGTGGCGCTGGGCGACATCAACAAGGGTGCCGGTGGCTTGGCGAAGACGGCAGTGCTGGTGCATGAAGAGTCCGAGTTCGGCACCGGCACGGCCAAACTGCTGGCCGGCAAGTTGCCTGGCATCAACATCCAGCCGCTCGAGACCATCAAGCACGCCAACCCGACGCGCGACTTCTCCAACATCGCGCTGCGCATCAAGGGCCTCAAGCCCGACCTGGTGATCATGAGCAACTACCAGAACGAATACGTGCTGCTGGCGCGCACGCTGGCACAGCAGAAGGTCGACGTCGCGGCGATGTTCAGCGTGCTCGGTGGTGGCTTCAACTACAAGCTGGTCAAGGAGCAGCCGGACGTCGCCCACTACATGATGGACTTCAACCACTGGTTCAACCCCAAGAACGCGAAGGCACAGGCGTTGAAGAAGCAGGTCGAGGCCAAGGGTGGCCTGTTCACGTTCGAGGTCTACCTGTCGTACAACTGCATCATGTTGTACGCCGACGCCTTGCAGCGTGCGGCCACGGCCGACAAGGAAAAGGTCATCGCGGCGCTGGCCTCGAGCACCTGGATGCCGGAAGTCATGCCCTATGGTCCGACCAAGTTCGTCAATGGCCAGAACGAAGGTGGCCGGGGCGCCCTGCTGCAGGCGTCCAAGACCGACATCGATGTGGTGGCGCCGGAGCAGTTCGCGTCGGCCAAGCCGGTGTACCCGCGCCCGAAGATGTGAGCTGAGCGGATCGGCTGACCACCAGTCGACCTGCGGCGTCAAGCTGGAGGTCGGCGCACAATTCCTGGAGGATTCGTGGACGCGAACATCATTGCCGCGGCGGCCATCAACGGCCTGCTGTTGGGTGGCATTTACACGCTCGTGGCATCGGGCCTGACGCTGATTTACGGCGTGCTGCACATCATCAACTTCGCCCATGGCAGCATGCTGATGCTGGCCATGTTTGGCGTCTATTACCTACTGACGCTGCTGGGCATCGACCCTTACCTGTCGATGTTTATCATGGTGCCGGCGATGTTCCTGCTGGGCTACCTGTTGTACAAGGGCTTGATAGGGCGCCTGTCCAGTGGCAAGGACGAAAACATCCTGCTGGTGACGCTGGGCCTGTCGATCCTGATCGAGAACCTGGCGCTGATGTTCTTCAAGGGTGACTCGCGCACCATCCTGGTGTCGTATTCGGACACCATGATTGAAGTCGGGCCGGCCTTCGTGCCGCTACCCAAGCTGATCTCGTTCGCTGTGGCCATGGCGCTGTGCGCAGCGCTGGGTCTGTTCATACAACGCACCGACACCGGCCGTGCGATCCGCGCAGTGGCCAAGGAGCGGGTCGGTGCACAGCTGGTGGGCATCGACGTGGACCGGATCTTCGCGATCTCCTACGGCATCGGCCTGGCCACGCTGGGTGCAGCCGCATCGCTGATGATGCCGATCTTCTACGTATCGCCGACTGTGGGCCATGTGTTTGTGCTGGTCGCCTTCACGGTGGTGGTGTTAGGGGGCATGGGCAGTTTCCTGGGCGCCGTTGTGGGCGGCCTGATCATCGGGCTGACCGAGTCGTTCGGCGGCCTGTTCCTGGGCGAGAGCATGGGTCAGATCGGCATCTCGCTGATCTTCATATTGATCCTGTTGTTTCGTCCTTCGGGCCTGTTCGGAGCGAAGACATGAGCCGCGGGGCCGTTCCCAAGGCGAATCACGTAGCGCGCAGCGCGGAGGGTGTCCAATGACATCGGCGTCGGCCTCGGAACTCAAGCCCATTCCCTGGAAGCTGCACCTGTCGGTGCTGGCGGTCGCAATCGCGTTCCCGTTCGTATTCCCGTCGAGCTTCATGGTCAACTTCGGCGTGCTGGCCTTGTTCTATGCTTTCATCGGCCAGTCCTGGAACATCTCCGGTGGATTTGCCGGCCAGCTGTCGTTCGGCCATGTCGCGTTCTTCGGTGTCGGCGCTTACGCGTCGACGATCGTTCAGATGCGTTATGGCATATCACCCTGGCTGGGATTGCCGATCGCGGGCCTGGCCGGCGCGTTCGTCGGCGGCGTGATCGCGGTGCTGTCGTTCCGGGCCGGCCTCAAGGGCTCGTACTTTGCGCTGATCACGCTGGCCTTCGCCGAGGTGCTGCGGATTGTCAGCAACTCGATCGGCATCACCGGTGGTGGCCTGGGCTTGCTGATCCCGATGAAAATCGGCGCGGAGAACCTGCAGTTCGCCGAGCGCAGCGGGTTCTATTTCCTGATCCTGGTGCTGGCGGCGGGCTCGGTGGCGGTGGCTGAATGGATGCAGCGATCCCGTTTTGGCGCGCAACTCGCGGCGATCCGGGAAAACGAGGATTCGGCGAAGGCGCTGGGCATCAATGTGTTCGCCGAGAAGGTCAAGGTGATGCTGATCTCAGGCGCCATCGGTGGTGTCGGTGGGTGTTTCTTTGCGCAGTATTTCCTGTACATCGATCCGCTGATCGCCTTCGGCACCGACAAGTCGGTCGAGATGCTGCTGGTCGCCATGATCGGCGGCGCCGGCACCGTCTACGGCCCGCTGGTGGGTTCGGTGTTGCTGGCGCTGGTCAGCGATGTCACGCGCACATTGACGCAGATCCAGGGTCTGTCGCTGGTGCTGTACGGTGGCCTGCTGGTGGTCATCATCGCCTTCCTGCCCAACGGCCTGATCGACCTGTTCAGTCGCAAGCGTGGTGGCGGCAAAGCGGGGAGCAAGAAATGATGTTGCAGGTATCGCACCTGAGCAAGGTCTTTGGTGGCCTGCGCGCGGTCGACGACGCCAGCCTGCAGGTCGACGAGGGCCGCATCGTGGCGCTGATCGGACCCAATGGCGCCGGCAAGACCACCTTGTTCGCTTGCATCGCCGGCTTCCTGCCGGTCAATGCCGGACGGGTCGTTTTTATGGGGCAGGACATCACCGGCTGGCCGGTGCACCGCATCGCGCGCGCCGGCATGGTGCGCACGTTCCAGATCACGCAGCCGTTCGCCAAGCTCACGGTGCACGAAAACATCGCGGTGGGTGCGTACCAGCAGTTCCCTGACCGCCACGAAGCCTGGGAACATGCACGCGCCGTGGCGCGCCAGGTCGGCATGGATGGCATGCTCGCACAACCGGCGTCCGGGCTGACAGTGGCCGGGCGCAAGCGGCTGGAACTGGCCCGCGCGTTGGCCACCGGCCCGAAACTGCTGCTGCTCGACGAGGTGATGGCCGGGCTCAATCCGACCGAAATCCTGGAGATCATCGGCATCATCCGCGCGATCCGCGACAGCGGCGTGACCGTGCTGCTGATCGAACACGTCATGCATGCGGTGATGAGCCTGTCGGACCACATCTACGTGTTGTCGTACGGCAAGATCATCGCGCAAGGTACGCCGCAGGAAGTGGTGAACAACCCGGCCGTGATCGAGGCCTATCTCGGTCGCGGCAGTGCCGACCCGTCAGCCAATGCGCCGCCGGAGGTAGCCCATGCTTGAAGTACGCCAGCTGCATGCCGGCTACGGCAGCGTCGAGATCCTGCGCGGCATCGACCTCGACGTGGGCAAGGGCGAGATCGTCGCGGTTCTGGGCAGCAACGGCGTGGGCAAGTCGACGCTGAACAACAATATCTCGGCGCTGTACAAACCGTTTTCCGGATCGATCAAGTTCGAGGGGGAGGAACTGGTGGGGTTGAGCTCGACCGAGATCGTCAAGCGTGGCGTGATCCATGTGCCCGAGGGGCGACGCGTGTTCCCGAACCTGAACGTGCGCGAGAACCTGGAGACTGGCAGCCTGGTGCGCGGTCGCGCGCGGCGCGCCGACAACATGGAGAAGGTGGTCGCCATCTTCCCGCGCCTGAAGGAGCGTTTCAGCCAGTCGGCGGGAACCCTTTCCGGTGGCGAGCAGCAGATGCTGGCGATCGGTCGCGGTCTGATGGCCGAACCGGTGCTGCTGATCATGGACGAACCCTCGCTGGGTTTGTCGCCGCTGCTGGTCGAGGAGATGTTCGCACTTATCGTGCGGATGAACGGCGAAGGCCAGGCTATCCTGTTGATGGAGCAAAACGCGGTGCAGACGCTGGCGATCGCGCACCGGGGCTACATCATCGAGAACGGCGCGGTGGCGATGCAGGGCGCGGCGCGCGACTTGGCGAACGATCCGGACCTGCGCAAGAACTACCTGGGCCTGTAGATGATGGATGGCAAGCCGCTTGCGCAGGCTCAACCCGAGTTGGCAGGCCGGCGCCTGCTGGTCACCGGTGCCGGTTCCGGCATCGGCCTGGCCACGGCGGCGCTGCTGCAAGGCCACGGGGCCCGGGTGGCTGCCGTTGTGCAGGACGCGACGCAGGCTGCGCTGGCGCGCGACGCGATGCCCGGCGCCCTGGTGCTGCAGCAGGACTTGCTGGATGAGGCCGGTTGTGTCACGTTGCCCGCGCGCGCAGCGGACGGCCTGGGCGGACTCGATGGCCTGGTCTGTTGCGCCGGCATTTTTTTCAAAAAGGGTTCGGACGACACCAGCGCGCAGGAGTGGCGCCAGACACTGGAGCTGAACCTGACGTCGACTTTCCTGTTGACGCGCGCGGCAATCGCCCGCATGCGCCTGGATCGTGCACCACACGCCAGCGTGGTTGTGGTCACCAGCCAGATCGGGCTGGTGGGTCACGCGCGCGGCGCAGCGTATGGCGCGTCCAAGGCCGGTCTTAACGGCATGGTCAAGTCGCTGGCGCTGGAATGGGCGATTGAGGGCATCCGCATCAACGCCGTCGCGCCGGGACCGGTGCGCACCGCCATGGTGGCTGCCGTCACCGCCGACCCGGTGGCGCTGGCCGCGATGGAGCAGAGCATTCCGATGGGCCGGCTCGGCGAGCCAGGCGAGATCGGCGAGTTGGTCAGTTTCCTGTTGTCCAGCCGTGCGGCATTCATCACCGGGCAGGTGATCTGTGCCGACGGGGGCTTCACCGCGCAATGACCGAGCCTACCCCGTCCACGCGCACACTGGCCGACATGGCGCAGGTGATCCGCAGCAAGAACGCCGGACCGACCCAGCTGACGATTGACGTGTTCCTGATGGATGCAGCCGGGTACGCGCTGGCTGCAAACAGCCCGGCCATGTCCTGCGCGGCGGTGGCCGCGCGGTACGGTATACCCGTACAGCAGGTGCAACGCCATCTGCTGGCCGACATCCATGCCATCAAGTACGTATTGCCCCGCGCGATCGTGGCCGGCAGCCCCGGCGATGGCGATGTTTACGGCGCGCAGCAGCACGGGCCCATGCTGGACATCGTGCCATGAGCCGCCGGGCAGCTCCCAAGGCGAATCCCGCAGTGCGCAGAACGGGGTTGCTCCAGTGAACGCGACCGCGCGCCTGCTGCAATCCCACCGTCCCGGTGATGAACCGCTGCGGGTGTTGTCCGCATCCGGCCAGCTGGGTTACGGCATTCCCGAAGACGCGTTTCGGCGTGGCATGGCACATGCGCCACATGTGATCGGTTGCGACATGGGCTCCATCGACCCAGGGCCGTATTACCTGGGTGCCGGCGTCATGGCCGCGCCCGAGTCCATGGTCGAGCGCGATCTCGAGTTGGTGTTGTGCGCCGCGCGCGAGGCCGACGTTCCGCTGATCATCGGCAGTGCGGGAACAGCGGGCGCCGGCGTGCACCTGGACGCGACGCTGGCCATCGTGCAGCGCATCGTGGCCCGCCGCGGCCTGCGCTTGCGCCTGGCCACGATCCGCAGCGACATTCCGGCCGCGCAGGTGGTCTCGGCGCTGCACGCTGGCGCGCTCGATGCTATCGGTGCCATCGACCAGCCGTCGCCTGACGCCATCGAGGCCTGCAGCCATATCGTCGGCCAGTGCGGCACCGAAACCTTCGAGCGCGCGTTGGCGCTGGATCCGGATGTCGTGATCGCCGGACGCGCCTGCGACACCGCGATCTTCGCCACCCTGCCGGCCATGCTCGGGTATCCGCTTGGATTGTGCCTGCACATGGCCAAGATCATCGAGTGCACCTCCTTGTGTTGCCGCCCCGGCGGGCGCGACGCGATGCTGGCCGAACTGACGCTGGCGCATTTCACGCTGGCGAGCATGAACCCGGACGCACACGCCACGCCGGCGTCGGTCGCGGCCCATGCGCTGTATGAGCAGGCCGATCCGTTGCAGGTGGAGGAGCCGGGCGGCAGTCTGATGTTGCACGATGCTTGGTACGAGGCACTGGATGCGCATCGAACGCGGGTCGGTGGTGCTCGTTTCCTGCCGCGCGAAAGGCCCAGCCTGAAGGTCGAAGGCGCCAGCTGGCTGGGCGAACGCGTGGTGTTGCTGGCCGGCGTCGCCGACCCAGTGCTGCTGCGGGTCTTGCCGCAGGCGATTGCCGAAGTCGAGCAGCGGGTGCGGACCCTGGTTGCGGGCGATTGGCAGTTGTTTGCGCATGTCTATGGGCAAGGCGCCGTGCGAGAGCTCGCGCCCGCGCTGCAGGCGACGCACGAGGCCGGGCTGGTGCTCGAGTTTATCGCGCCGCAAGCGGCGCTGGCGCGCACCGCAGCGGGGGTTTTCAAGCAGAACCTGTTGCACCATGCCTACCCGGGCCGCATTGCGACGGGTGGAAATCTGGCGTTTGCGTTCACGCCGAGCGAGATTGACGCGCAATCAGCTTACCGCTTCGTGCTCTACCACGTGATGCGCGACGCGCCGTTGGATATGCTCTTCCCGGTAGCGGCCACCGATCTGGATGGCCGCAGCCACCATTGAAGACACGCCATGGCCACCATATTGCCCCTGCCCAAGTACCACCAGATCTACTTGGTGTTGCGCGAACAATTGAATGAAGGGCGATTTGCCCAGGGGCTCCCGCCCGAGATGGTGCTGAGCAAGGAGTTCGGTGCCGGCCGCGTGACCGTGCGCCGCGCGCTGGAGCAACTGGCCAACGAGGGTCTGATCATCCGCCGCGCCGGGCGCGGAACCCATCCTGCGCCGGCCGAGGAGGTGGTGCCGGGTGACGGGCCCCAGGGTGCACGGCGTCGCGCAAAAAAGGGCATGAGCGGCCTGCTCGAGAACATCGTCAGCATGAGCATGCGCACCTCGGTCAAGGTGATCGAGGTGCGCACCATCCACGCCTCGCACAGCGTGGCCGAGGCCTTGCAGATACCGTTCGGCGCGATGGTGCAGAAGGCGGTGCGCCGGCGCAGCTCCAAGCTCGGTCCGGTGTCCCATATCACCACCTACGTGCCGGACGAACTGGCGCAGCGATTCGGGCGCAAGGACCTGCTGCGCAAGCCAATCCTGCGGCTGATCGAGGAGTCTGGCGTCGAGATGGGGCGAGCCCGGCAGACGGTGTCGGCGCGCCAGGCGGACGCCGCGGTCGCCCGCGAACTGGAAGTGGCCGTCGGCACCGCCTTGCTGGCGGTGAACCGCATCGTGTTCGACGTCAATGATCGCCCGGTGCAGTGGCTCCACGGCCTGTACCGCCCGGATCGCTACGAATACCAAATGGACGTCTCGCAGGTCGGCAGCGTCGATGCGCGCATTTCGGTCAAGGAGAGTCTCTCGGAATGAATGCTTTGTCCGCGTGCATGCGCGGACCAACCAACAGGGATGTCATGACCACACCACACAATCCACCGCACACGTTGGCGCAGAAGCTGATCGCGCGGGCTGCCGGGCGGCCTCATGTCGACGTCGGCGAGATCGTCAACTGCCAGGTCGACCTGGCGATGTTCCACGACTCGTCGGGGCCGCGCCGCCTCAAGCCGATGCTCGAGGAACTGGGCGCGACGATCTGGGACAAGTCCCGGATCGTGCTGGTGATGGACCACTACGTGCCGGAGCAGGACGACGAGTCGCGCCGCATCGTGCGCATCGCGCGCGACTGGGCGCGTGAACAGAACCTGCCACATGTCTACGACAGCATCGGCATCTGCCACGTGGTGCTGCCGCAAAAAGGGCATATCCGGCCGGGCTTGTTCTGTGTCGGCGGTGACTCGCATTCACCCACCGGCGGCGCTTTCGGCACCTACATGTTCGGCATCGGCGCCACCGAGATGCTGGGTGTCGTCGTCACCGGCCAGTTGTGGGTGCGGGTGCCGCAGACGCTGCGCATGGTGTGGAACAACCAGCTCCCGGCCGGGCTCACCGCCAAGGACATGATGTTGCACATGATCGGGCGTTTTGGCATGAATGGTGGCCAGTACCAGGCGGTGGAATTCTGCGGTGCGGCGGTGCAGGCCTTGTCGATGCAGGAGCGCATGACGATGTCCAACATGAGCGCCGAGATGGGCGCCCAGGTCGGACTGATCGCGCCTGACGAGACGACCCGGGCCTGGCTGGCCGAGCGCGGCGTTGCCGTGAACGACCTGTCCGACTGGTGCACCGACCCGGGCGCGACTACGGTGGACCAAGTCTTCGATGCCGCGACGCTCTCGCCCCAGGTGGCTGCGCCGCACAGCCCGGCCAACACCCGCGGCGTGGAATCGTTTGCCGAAGTGGCGGTGCAAGTGGCGTATATCGGTGCCTGCACCGGTGCCAAGCTCGACGACCTGCGCGCTGCAGCCCGGGTGCTGCGCGGGCACACGGTGGCATCGGGCATGCGCCTGATGGTGGCACCGGCCAGTCAGCACGACCAGGAGCAGGCTGAGCTGGAGGGTGTGATGGGCGTGCTGCGCGATGCCGGAGCTGAGGTGCTGCCGACGGCCTGCGGCGCCTGTTCCGGTTATGGCGGCAGCATCCCGGATGGCGCCAATGTCATCGCCACCACCGCGCGCAATTTCAAGGGACGCATGGGCTCTGCCACAGCGCAGGTTTACCTGGCCTCGCCGTATACGGTGGCGGCATCGGCCTTGCGCGGGCGCATCACCGACCCGCGGGAGATGCTGCAATGAATGGACAAATGGCCATCGCGGCGGCTCAGCACCGGGTCTGGAAATTCGGTGACGACATCGACACCGACGTACTGGCGCCAGGCGCCTACATGAAGCTGGGCATCGACGGCATCGCGCCGCATTGCCTGGAGGCGGTGCGTCCGGAGTTTGCCGCCCAGGTTGGGCCGGGCGACGTGCTCGTGGCCGGTGTCAACTTCGGCATCGGCTCCTCGCGCGAGCAGGCCGCAGACGCGCTGGTGTACCTGGGTGTGCGTGCCGTGATCGCGCCGTCATACAGCGGCCTGTATTTCCGCAACGCGTTCAACCTCGGCCTGCTGCTGCTGACCTGTGCGCGTGCCGGCGAACTGGCGGACGGCGAGACTGTCACGCTCGATTTGCGGGCATTGACGGTCACGAGCGCTGCCGGCGTGTCACTGCCGTGTGAACCGATACCGGAATTCCTGCTCGACATGGTGGCCGCCGGCGGCCTGCTGAACCAGTTGCGCCAGCGGATGGGAGCCAGTCGATGATGTCCCCGACCGTGCAACGCGACGAGCTGCCCGTGGATACACCGCATGTGCCAGTGGTGATCGTCGGCGCCGGCGCCTGCGGCCTGACGGCCGCGATCGGGCTGCGCGCGCGCGCAGTCGACTGCGTTTTGCTTGAGCGCGATGCGCGACCCAGCGGCTCGACGGCCTTGTCGTCCGGCTTCATTCCCGCGGCCGATACACGCCTGCAGCGCGCACTGGGCATTGCCGATTCGCGCGAAACGTTCGCCCAGGACGTGCAGGCCAAGGCGCACGGCGACGCGGCGCAGCATCTGGTGGATGCGTATACCGGCGCGGTGGCGCAAGCCATCGACGCGCTGGAGCAGCAGGGCATCGTGTTCGAGGTGCTCGATGGTTTCCTGTATCCAGGCCACCGGGCGCGGCGCATGCATGCGGTGCCCGAGCGCACCGGTGCGGCGCTGATGGACCGCCTGGAGCGCACCGCGCTGGCCGCGGGGGCCGATATCCTGACCGACGCGGTGGTGCGTGTGTTGTACCTGGATGCGGACGACCGCGTCCGGGGCGTCGGATATACACGTCCCGACGGCACGCTGGAGCAGTTGCGCTGCGATGTGTTGCTGCTGGCCTGTAATGGTTTTGGCGGCAACCCGGAGATGGTCCGCGAGCTGCTGCCCGAGATGGGTGAGGCGATTTTTGGCGGCCATGTTGGCAACGACGGCAGCGCGATCCTTTGGGCGCGCCAGATCGGCGCCCGGCTGGCCGACCTCGGGGGTTACCAGGGCCACGGTTCGTGGGCCACGCCGCAAAATGCGCTGATGAGCTGGGCCATGATGATGCAGGGCGGGGTGCAGATCAATGCGCGGGGCATGCGGTTCCATGACGAGACCCAGGGTTACTCCGAGGCGGCGGTGCACGTGCTGGGCCAGCCCGGGGGCGTGGCCTGGAACGTGTTCGATGGCCCCTTGCTCGACTTGGCGCGCAGCTTCCCTGATTTCGTTGAGCTGGAGAAGACCGGCGCCGTCCGGACCGCCAACGATGTGGATGCGCTCGCGCAGCTGATCGGTTGCGAGGTGCAGGTATTGCGCGATACGCTGGCAGCCGTGGCGCCGGGCACAGCGGATGCACTGGGGCGTAGTTTCCAGCGTGTCCTGCAGCCTCCCTACCTTGTGGTCAAGGTCACCGGGGCGTTGTTCCATACCCAGGGGGGCCTGGATATCGACGCCGATTGCCGTGTATTGCGCACATCCGGCGCGCCGTTTGCGAACCTGCTGGCCACCGGGGGCGCGGCCCGTGGCGTGTCCGGCAACGCGGTCTGGGGCTACCTGTCCGGCAACGGATTGCTCAGTGCGGTGGGCGGTGGCTGGATCGCGGCCCGCACCGCCGCCGACATGCTGGCGCACGCCGCCCGATGAGCGCCCCCAACCCTGGCTTCACCAGGCCCCCCGAGGGGGGTGCGAGGAAACTTGGGAGCGGCCCGGCGTTTCGTTATGAGCGCCCCCAACCCTGGCTTCGCCAGGCCCCCCGAGGGGGTGCGAGGAAACTTGGGAGCGGCCCGGCGTTTCGTTATGAGCGCCCCCAACCCTGGCTTCACCAGGCCCCCCGAGGGGGTGCGAGGAAACTTGGGAGCGGCCCGGCGTTTCCTCATGAACCCACAACAAGGAAATCCCGGCATGATTGAAACTCTGCGACAACGGCTGCAACAAGACCGGGTGCTGCTGGCGCCCGGAATCTACGACGCCTTCACGGCCCTGATCGCCGAACAAAGCGGCTTCGAGGCCTTGTACCTGTCCGGCGCGTCGATTGCCTATACCCGGCTCGGCCGCTCCGACGTCGGCCTGACCACGGCCACCGAAGTGGCGGACACGCTGGCACGTATCACCGAGCGGGTGTCGGTGCCGGTGATCGTCGACGCCGATACCGGATTCGGCAACGCACTCAACACCATCCGCACCGTCAAGTTGTTCGAGCGCGCGGGCGCGGCCATGTTGCAGCTCGAGGACCAGACATTTCCCAAACGTTGCGGACACCTGGATGGCAAGACCGTGGTTCCGGTGGCCGAGATGTGCGGCAAGCTCAAGGCGGCGCTCGACGCCCGCACATCGGAGCAGACCTTGATCCTGGCCCGTACCGACGCGCTGGCCGTGGAAGGTTGGGATGCCACGATGGCGCGGGCCCAAGCCTATCTGGAATGTGGCGTCGACGTGCTGTTCATCGAGGCCTTGCGTTCGCCTGAACAGATGGCCAAGGCCTGCGCGCAGTTCGCGCAGCGTATTCCCTTGCTGGCCAACATGGTCGAAGGCGGGTTGACGCCGGTGCAGGGTGCCGACGCGCTGGGAGAGATGGGTTTCCGGGTCGTCATCTATCCGGGAGGCACAGCCCGGGCAGCGGCGTTTGCACTGCAGAAGTACTACGCCAGCCTGCACCAACACCAGAGCAGCTTGCCGATGCGTGATGCGATGCTCGACTTTGATCAGCTCAACGCCCTGATCGGAACACCGGAGCTGCTGGCGCTGGGCAAGCGCTACGAATAGGTGTTGCGCAAAGGCGTGACGGGGAGCTGGCGCACGGTGGCCCGGACCGGGGCAAAATGGGCTTGTCCGCGTCAAAGCCCCAGCCGGCTCCCATCACACCATGACCGATATCCAGACCTGGCTCGCATCCCATGATCTAGCCAAGTACGCAGCCGAGTTCATTGCCCAGGATGTCTCGGTCGACCTGCTCGCCGACCTGACCGATGACGACCTGCGCGAACTCGGCGTCGCGTCGCTGGGCGACCGCAAGCGCCTGCGCAAGGCCGCAGCGCCGGTGGTGTCTGCGTCCACGTCTGCCGTGCCAGCGGCCACGACCTCGGCGCCAGTGCCAGCTGTGGGCCGTCAGCCGGTGCCCAACGAGGAGGGCGAGCGGCGCCACGCCACGGTGATGTTTTCCGACCTCACCGGCTATACCGCGCTTAACGAGGCCTTCGATCCGGAGGAAGTGGAAGCAATCATGTCGCGCATCAAGCGCGAGGCCATCGCCGTCATTGAACGCCATGGCGGGCGGGTGAACCAGTTCGTCGGCGACGAAGTGATGGCGATGTTTGGAATACCGGTGGCGCGTCGCGACGACGCGCGCCGGGCCATCCGTGCGGCGCTCGAACTGCACCACATCGTCGACGGCATTGCGGCCGGTGTGTCGGAGCGACTCGGTCGTGTGCTGTCCATGCACACCGGCCTACATACCGGCCTGGTCATCGCGCGTCGCAGCGACTCGCGCTCGGGTGACTTCACGCTGACCGGCGACACCGTCAACACCGCGGCGCGGCTGCGCGGCTTTGCCGAGCCCGGCCAGGTGGTCGTCAGCCCGCAGACCTGGCAGCAGGTGGCTGAGCATTTCGAAGGCGAGGCCGGTCGGGCGGTCGAGGTCAAGGGCAAGGAACGGCCGATGGTGCCGCACCGCATCCTGGGCGAACGGGCCGTGCCCAAGGGCGGCACGCGCCCGCTGGTCGGACGTGCGGAGGAGATGCAGCAATTCGAGACCCTGGTGCATGGCTGCCTGTCGCGCCAGCGCGGACGCATTGTGTTCGTGCGCGGTGATCCGGGCCTGGGCAAATCGCGCCTGGTCGCGGAGTTCCTCGATGTGGCGCGTGAACGCGGTCTGGTCGGCCATGCGACCACCATCCTCGACTTTGGCGCACACACCGGGCATGACGCGATGCGCGCGCTGGTGCAAAGCCTGCTGGGACTGGCGTCGGATGCCGACGAAGCGGCCCGGCGCGACGCGCTGGAGCGTGCCGCGCTGACGGGCGTGGATGGCGCCGATCTGACGCCCTATCTGTTCGAAAGTCTCGACGTGTCGCCCGGCTCCAAGGTGCGGGCCTTGTTGTCGGCGCTCGATGACGGCACCCGGCGCGGCTTGACGGTCGATGCCCTGGGGCAACTGGTGCGCCAGCAGGTCCTGCGTTCGCCGGCGCTGCTGCTGGTGGAAGATATCCACTGGGCCGACGCCTGGACACTGCGCCAACTCGGCGCCTGGTTGTCGCTGGCGTCGGGTCAGGCCCTGCTGGTGATGTTCACGACCCGCTTCGCCGGTGACCCGAGCCTCGGGGATTGGCGCAGCGTATTGCACAGTCTGCCAGTGTCGAGCATGGATCTGGGTCCGCTGGATGCGGACGAGGCCATGCGACTGGCGGCCGGGGCCGCGTCCATCTCCGAAGCCCTGTTGCGCAGTTGCGTCGAGCGCGCCGAAGGTAATCCGCTGTTCCTGGAGCAGCTGCTGCTCAATGCCGGCGACGAAAGCGCGACCAGCCTGCCGGGGTCAATCCAGGCGCTGATCCAGGCCCGCATGGACCGGCTTGCGGCGTCCGACAAGAACGCGCTGCAGGCTGCGGCGGTGCTGGGACAGCGCGCACCGCTGGCCGCGATCCGCCATCTGGTCGGGGACGCGGTCTACGACCCGCGGCTGCTGGTCGACCAGTTCCTGCTGCGTCCGGAAGGCGATGAACTGGTGTTTTGCCACGCGCTGATCCGTGACGGTGCCTACGCCTCGCTGCTGCATGCGCGCCGGCGCCAGTTGCACCAGGAGGCTGGCAGCTGGATTGCAGGCCAGGACGCTGCTCTTGCCGCCGAACATTACGAGCGGGCCGAGGATCCGCGTGCCGCTGCGGCCTATCTGCAGGCCAGCGAAGCGCAGGCCAGTCGCTATCGCAATGCGGAGGCACTGGATCTGGTCGAACGGGCGCTCAAGCTGCCCGATCTGGCGGGACTGGAGTTTGCGCTCAGGCTGGCGCGGGCCAGGCTTCTACTGGCGGTCGGCCATGCCGCCCAATCCATCGAAGCCAGTGGCCAGGCAATCGACGTCGCGAAAGGCGATGCCGAGCGCGCCGTGGGCCTGATCGCGTTGGCCTCGGGCATGCGGCTGGTAGACCGAACCAAGGAAGGCCTGGACGTACTTGCGCAGGCGCAGCCCTTGGCTGAGCGGGCGGGGCTGACGCTGGATCTGTCGCGACTGCACGAGTTGCGCGGCAACCTGCTGTTCGTGCTCGGGCAACCGGAAGAATGCCAACGCGCCCACGAAACTGCGCTGGCGCTGGCCCGTGAGGCTGGATCGCCCGAGGCTGAATGCGCCGCGCTGGGCGGACTCGGCGACGCCAGATATGCGCAGGCCCGGATCGTCACGGGGGCGCGCCTGATCGAAGACTGCGTGGCGATGGCGCGCGAGCAGGGTTTTCTCAAGGTCGAAATGGCCTATTTGCCGATGTTGGCCTGGGCAGGCCTTTACATGATGCAGTTGCCCAGGGCGATAGAAATCGGCAAACAGGCACTGGCGATGGCCACGCGCCTGCGCAACCCACGGGCCGAATTGATGGCCTTGTCGCAGATGGTCATGTTAGATGGCTGCGTACGCGGCAATCACCGCGAGGCCATGCCATGGATTGAGCGGGCGCTCGAGGGCGCGCGAACGCTGGGAAGCCGTCGTATGGAGGCGGTCAGCTGGTTTTTTCGCGCCCTGCTGCTCATGCGCGCCGGCGAGCTGGATGCGGCCCGTTCGGAACTGGCGCACGCATTCGAGCTATTCGGTTCAGATAGCGGAACACTGACCTTCGTCGGGCCTCAGCTGTACGGCGTGCAGGCGCTGCTGTCAACCGATGCGCCATCGCGGCGCAAGGCATTGGCCAGCGGTGAGGCCCTGCTCAAGACCAATGCGCTGAGCCACAACCATTTCGTGCTGCTGGACTTCGCAATCCAGTCTTCGCTCGACGGCGCGGACTGGGACGAAGTGCTGCGTTTCTGCGACTCCCTCGAGGCCTATTGCGCTGCCGAGCCTTTGCCGTGGTCTGACTTCATCGTTGCGCGCGGCCGCGCGCTGGTGCGCCAGGGCAGGGGCGAGGGCGACGGCGAACTGGTGCAGCAGTTGCAGTTGTTGCGCCAGCAGGCCGCCGACTGCGAGATGAATTTCTATCTGACCAGCATCGACGCGGCGCTGACACGCCTGGATCAAGCAAGCGCTTGACCCTGGCAATGGCTCAAGAAGCCTTGGCCTTCTTGCGCCGGTTGCGCACCCAATGGTTGAGCGACTCCACCGCAATCGAGAAACCGAGTGCGAAATAGACATAGCCCTTGGGTACATGCATGCCGAAGCCGTCGGCGATCAGCAACATGCCGATCAGCAGCAGGAAGCTCAGCGCCAGCATCTTTACAGTCGGATGGTTGGACACAAAATTGGCCAGCGGCGTCGAGGCGATGATCATGATGATCATCGCGATGACCACCGCCACCACCATGACCCACAGATGGTCGGCCATGCCGACTGCGGTGATGACCGAGTCGAGCGAGAAGATGATGTCGATCACGGCGATCTGCAGCACGACGCCGCGGAACGTGACGCCGACCGCCCCCGCCGGAGAATCCGGCGCGTCATGGTCACCCTCGACTATCTCGCCGATCTCGACGGTGGCCTTGTAGAGCAGGAACAGGCCGCCGGTGATCAGGATGATGTCGCGCCACGAGAAGTCATGGCCCGAGATATTGAAGACCGGTGCCGTCAGGCCGACGATCCAGGCCAGCGCCGCGAGCAGCATCAGGCGGGTGATCAGGGCCAGCGAAAGACCGATCTTGCGTCCCATGGCGCGCTGGTGCGCTGGCAGGCGGCTGGTCAGGATGGCGATGAATACCAGGTTGTCGATGCCCAGCACAATTTCCAGTGCCGTCAGCGTCAGCAGTGACAACCAGATCTGCGGATCGTTGATCCAGGCGAAGGTGAAGAATTCCATGCGGTGGCCGAGTCGGGAAAAAGGCGGATTCTCCCATGCGCGGGTTTATGGCCCTTGGAGTGCGAAGGTATTTTCATTTACCGGCAAGGTTTGCTGCGCGCGCCCGGCAACGTCGATCAGCCGCAGGCGACTCTGCCGCGGCGCTGTGATGGTGATCAAGACGACGCGGCTTTCGAGCACACCGTGTCGATGTCGATGATGCATTGAGGCCGCGCATGCCACGGGTCATTGCGCCAGGCAAGTTGCTCAGGAATCGACCGACGCACTCCAGCGAGTGCCCCAGGCGTCTTCGAGTTTGCGCCGGTCGTGCTTGGTGGGTCGCCCTTGCGTCAGGCTCAGTGCCGGCTCGGTGCCCATGCGCCGTTGCTCGGCCATCTGCTGGCGCAGTTGCAGGCTATCCGCGGTTTCCTCGTATAGCTGCTGCGCCACCGGCGCGGGGCCGCGCTTGTCGCTGATGCCGCGCACGACCACGGTGCGCACGATGGCGTTGTGGCGCATCTCGACGGTGTCGCCGCAGCGCACATCCCGCGCCGGCTTGACCTCGACGTCGTTGATCTGCACCCGGCCCTTGCCGATGTCATCCGTGGCCAGGCTGCGCGTCTTGTAGAACCGGGCAGCCCACAACCATTTGTCGATCCGAACTTTGTCCATCGTTGCTTATTGTGACAGCCTACAAAGTGTTGGTGCCCGAGCAAAAATTGCTGCGCAATTTGTTGATCCGGCACACAAGGTGGACAGCCGACTTCCGACAAAGTGTTGGTGCCCGAGCAAAAATTGCTGCGCAATTTGTTGATCCGGCACACAAGGTATCAGGGTGATGCGGCCAGCGGCAGGCGCACGGTGGCGTCCAGGCCGTCGATCCGGCCATGTGATTCCCGGTTGTCCAGCGCGATTTGCCCTCCCAGGGCCAGCGCAATTTCGCGGCAGATCATCAGGCCTAATCCGGAGCCATCACTGCGCCCGGCGGAAAACGGCTGGAACAGCCGCGCGCGCAATCCGGCCTGGATGCCGGGCCCACTGTCAGATACGGTCAACGCGGCGAAATGGCGGTCGATCAGCAGACGCACACCCAGCACGCTGCCTTCGGGTGCGTGCTTGATCGCGTTGTGCAGCAGGTTGCGCACCAGTTCGCGCAACATCCATTCGTGCGCGCGTATCGGCGCTTGCGCGGTCACGATGCCGAAGTCCAGATTCTTGTCGGCGATCAATGGCGCCAGGTCCAGCGCGATCGCGCGCGCGATAGTGGCGAGGTCCAGCACCTGGGTGTCGGACTGCTGGCGCAGCTGTTCGACCTTGGCCAGCGCCAGCATCTGATTGGCCAGCACGGTGGCACGTTCGACCGTGTGGTTGATCTCGTGCAAGGCCTGGGTCGCCGGCACATCGGCGCGCAAGGCCGATTGCACCTGCACCTTGAGTACTGCCAGCGGCGTGCGCAACTGGTGCGAGGCGTCGCGCACAAAGCGCTTCTGGTTGTCGAGCAGGTTGTGCAGCCGCGCCATGACCTGGTTGGTGGCATCGACCAGCGGTCGCAATTCGCGCGGCAGGTCGGGCGCGGCGATGGGGGTCAGATCGTCTTCGGCGCGCAGGCGCAGGCCGGCGCTGAGGTCGCGCACCGGCCGGGTGGCGCGTTGTACCACCAGCAGCACCACCAGCGCGATCACGATCGCCAGCAGGCTCTGGCGCAGCAAGGTGTCGAACAGAATCTGGCGCGCCAGTGTCTGGCGCAACTCCAGTGTTTCCGCCACCTGGATCGTGACCATGCCAAGCCCCAGGCGACTGGCCACCGGCTGCAGCAACACCGCCACGCGCACCGCGTCGCCGCGCACCGTGTCGTCGTAGAAATCGACCAGTGCCGCGTATGGCCCCTGGTCGGGCAGTCGACCACGCCACTGCGGCAATTCAGGAGTGCCGTCGATCAACTCGCCCCGGACGGTGGAAATCCGGTACACCATGCGGCTGCGGTTGTCGGCCTCGAAGGCCTCGAGTGCCGCGTAGGGCACGTTGGTGCGAAAGCGCGCTTGCTCGTCCACGCCTTCGACCTCGATCAATTCCCCGATCGCCTTGGCCGACGCGAGCAAGGTGCGGTCGTATGCGGTGTTGACGGCATCCAGCGCCTGTCGGTACAGGGTGACGGTGTTGACCAGCATGAACAATCCGACCGGCACCAGGATGCCCACCAGCAGGTAGCGGCGCAGCGACAAGCCGGCGTGGGGTGTCCGTGTCTCAGCCATCGGCCTTGAGCAAGTAACCCAGGCCGCGCAGTGTGACCAGAGAGGCGCCGGTGCCGCCGAGCTTTTTGCGCAGACGATAGGCCACGACTTCGATCGCTTCGTATTGCACGTCAGGCTCGCCCGGAAAGACCACCTCGAACAGCTGCTCCTTGGCGACCGCGCGACCCGCGCGCTCCATTAGCGTGCGCATCATGCGCAGCTCGCGTGGGGTCAGATCCAGTATCTTGAACCCTTGGTGGACGGCCCCGCTGGCGGTATCGAGCCGCAGCGACCCGCATATGACCTGATCGGAGACAGGTTCGCCACTGGCGCCGGCGCCGCGTCGGTGCAAGGCCCGTACCCGCGCCTCGAGCTCGTCCAGGTCAAAGGGTTTGGCCAGGTAGTCGTCCGCCCCGGTGTTCAGTCCGATGACCCGGTCGCCGACGGTGCCGCGTGCCGTCAGGATCAGTACCGGTGTCAGCAGGCCGCCCTGGCGCGCCTGCGCCAGCACCTCCAGGCCATCGATGCCTGGCAGGCTCAGGTCGAGCAGCACCACGTCGGGTAGCTGCTGACGCCATATCTCAAGCGCCTGCAAGCCGTCGTCGCACAGCTGCACCCGCATGCCGCGGCGCTCCAGTGTGCGCTTCAGGCTCGTCTGCAGCGCGGGGTCATCTTCGATCAGCAACAGGCGCATCGCAGCACAACGGAATCTTGGTGTTTACCCTAGGATTTCCGGACAGCCGAATGACAGCCGGTCGGCGCATCATAGAAGAGTTCAGCAACTACAGGAGACATGCCATGCGTCGCGATACCTTTCTCAAATCCATGTTGGCAGCCGCTGCAGCTGGCACCTTGCCGCTGTCGGCATTTGCCGCGCCCAACGTCAAGATGATGATTCCAGCCAACCCCGGTGGTGGCTGGGATGGCACCGGCCGCGCCCTGGGCAAAGCGCTGATCGAAAGCAAGGCGGCCGACACGGTGCAGTACGACAACAAGGGCGGTGCCGCCGGTGTCATCGGTCTGGCGCAGTTCGCCAATGCCAACAAGGGCGATGGGAACGCGCTCATGATCATGGGCGCGGTGATGCTCGGTGGCATCATCACCACCAAGCCGCCGGTGGGCCTGGACAAGGTCACGCCGATTGCGCGTCTGACCAGCGAATACAACGTGTTCGTGGTGCCGGCCGAGTCCCCGTTCAAGACCATGAAGGATGTGGTCGAGCAGTTCAAGAAAGACCCGGGCAGCGTGAAATGGGGCGGTGGCTCCAAGGGCTCGACCGAGCACATCTCGGCCTCCATCCTCGCCGGCAAGGTCGGCGTCGATCCGAAGAAGGTCAACTACATTGCGTTCCGGGGCGGCGGTGAGGCAGTGGCCGCTATCCTTGGCAATAACGTCTCGGTCGGTGGCAGCGGTTACAGCGAGTTCGCCGAATACATCAAGGCCGGCAAGATGCGCGCCATCGGCGTCACGTCCGAGAAGCGCCTGCCCGGTGTGAATGTGCCGACGATGAAGGAAATGGGCTACGACGTGGTGCTGGGCAACTGGCGCGGCGTGTACGGCGCCCCGGACATCACCCCGGCACAACGTGCGGCCCTGACCGAGATGGTCATCAAGGCCACCAAGTCGGCTACCTGGCTGGAGGCGCTGGAGACCAACAAGTGGACCCCGGCGCTGCTCACGGGCCAGGCCTTCGACAGCTTTGTCGACGAATCCTTCTCCAGCCTGCGCGGCACCATGCACCTGGCCGGGATGCTGTGATCCGAAAGGGCGGGGCTCCGGGGCCGCAGACCCTGGTCGGTCTGGGCGTGATGGCCCTTGCCGTCGTCATCATCGTCGGCGCCTGGGATCTCCCGTCCAGTTCGGGTTATTCAGGTGTCGGTCCCAATTTCCTGCCATGGGTAGTGGGACTGGCCCTGCTGCTGTGCGGGGTGCTGGTGGTGTGGGAGGCCCGCACGCGCGGCGGATACCGCAACATGGAGGAGCCCACCGGCGCCGGCCATGGCTACTGGCCGGGCTTTGCCTGGATGTCGCTGGCGCTGCTGGCCAATGCGGCGCTGATCACCACGATCGGATTCATCCTGAGCTGCAGCCTGTGCTTCGTGCTCGCGGTGCGTGGCTTGCGCAGTGCTGACCGAAACGGCGGTGTGGCCGCCGGCGGTCGCGGCTGGGTCGCGCAGACCATGCGTGACGCGGCCATTGGTTTCGCGATATCCGCGCCGGTGTACTGGATGTTCAGCAAATTGCTGGCCATCAATCTGCCTGGCCTGACCTCAAGCGGATGGATCTGACCATGGATTTGTGGAACCAACTTTTGATGGGTTTTGCGACCGCAGCGACCCCGGTCAACCTGGTCTGGTGTTTTGTCGGCTGCGCCATCGGCACGGCCGTCGGCGTATTGCCCGGCATTGGCCCGGCTGTGGCCGTTGCCATGCTGTTGCCGATCACGACCAAGGTCGATGCCACGGCATCGATGATATTTTTCGCGGGCATCTATTACGGCGCCATGTATGGCGGCTCCACCACCTCGATTCTGCTCAATACGCCGGGAGAGACCGGCAGCATGATCACGGCGATGGAGGGCAACAAGATGGCCAAGAGCGGGCGTGCCGGAGCCGCTCTTGCCACGTCGGCCATCGGCTCGTTTGTGGCCGGAACCATCGCCACCGTGCTGGTGACGATGTTTGCGCCGTTGCTGGCCAATTACGCGGTCAAGCTCGGGCCGCCCGAATACTTCATGCTGATGGTGCTGGCATTCACCACCGTCAGTGCCGTGCTCGGGCGCAGCACCTTGCGCGGCATGGTGGCACTGTTCGTCGGCCTGGCCGCCGGCCTGATCGGCATGGACCAGATTTCCGGCCAGGTGCGCTACACCGCCGGTGTGCCGGAATTGCTCGACGGCATCGAGATTGTGCTGGTGGCCGTGGGCCTGTTTGCCGTGGCCGAAGCCTTGTATGCGGTGTTGTACGAGGGGGGGCCGCCGGACCAGCAGAACAAGCTCAGCCGGGTGCACATGAGCGCGTCGGACTGGCGCCGTTCGGTTCCGGCCTGGCTGCGCGGCACCGCCATCGGATTTCCTTTCGGCACCATCCCGGCGGGCGGCAGCGAGATTCCAACCTTCCTGAGTTACGCGGCCGAGAAGAAGTTCGCTAAAGGCGAAAACCTGTCGGAGTTTGGCACCAAGGGCGCGATCGAAGGCGTGGCCGGTCCGGAAGCGGCCAACAACGCCGCCATCACCGCGACGCTGATCCCGTTGCTTACGCTGGGGATTCCGACGTCGAATACTGCAGCTATCCTGCTGGGCGCATTTCAGAATTACGGCATCCAGCCTGGCCCCCAGTTGTTCACAACCTCAGCCACGCTGGTCTGGGCGCTGATCGCCTCGCTGTATATCGGCAACGTGATGTTGCTGATCCTCAATCTGCCGATGGTCGGTTTGTGGGTCAAGCTGCTCAAGATTCCCAAGCCCTACCTGTATGCCGGCATCCTGATCTTTGCCACGGTCGGTGTCTATGGCATGCGCCAGAGCGCATTCGACCTGGTGCTGCTGTACGCGATCGGCCTGATCGGCGTGGTGATGCGGCGTTACGACTTCCCGACCGCACCGGTGGTGGTCGGCATGATCCTGGGCCCGCTGGCCGAGGCCCAGATGCGCAACGCCTTGTCGATGGGCGAGGGCAACTGGATCATCTTTGTCGAGCGCCCGATGTCCGCCAGTCTGCTCGGTGTGGTGGTCGCGGTGCTGGTGCTGCCGCGGTTGGTGCGCGTCGTGTCGAAGCGGCGCGAAGCGCACTGAGGCCGAGCCAGCGCCAGGCCTTGGCGAGAGTCGCGCTGCGGCACCAGCACCAGCCTGTCCGCATCTTCCACCGGCAGTTGCGTGTGCGACGATGTTCAGGCGTACCGTGCCAGATCCGACCCCGCCGCATCTTTGAAAGTCTTACTAGTCTCAATAAATACCCTTCAGTTCATGAGTAATACTAAATGGTCTACATTTCGCACGCGCCACATTTTTGGTGCGAGCTGGTGATTCAGCATTCATTCTTGGAGATTCGTATGAAGAAGTCCCTCATCGCTACCGCCATTGCACTTGGCGCCACTTTCTCGGTGCAAGCCAAAGACATCGTCGACACCGCCGTGGCAGCCGGCAACTTCAGCACCCTGGCAACTGCTTTGAAGGCGGCCGGATTGGTCGACACGCTCAAAGGCAAGGGCCCGTTCACCGTGTTTGCGCCCACCGACGCCGCGTTCGCCAAGATCCCGAAAGCCGACCTGGATGCGTTGCTCAAGGACAAAGCGAAGCTCACCGCCGTATTGACCTACCACGTGGTGCCCGGCAAGGTAATGGCCGCTGACGTCAAGGCCGGCATGGTCAAGACCGTGCAAGGCTCCAGCATCACGGTGTCCACTGCCGGCGGTGTAATGGTTGACAAAGCCAAGGTCACTGCCACCGATATCGTGGCCGACAATGGCGTGATTCATGTCATCGACAGCGTGATCATGCCCAAGTAAGCCATTTGCGCGTGTCGCCATTGCCTGGCAGTGGCGGCGCCGCAATTGTCGACAGCCGGCTTGTCCGGCTGTTTGTTTTAGTGCGGACGTTACCATCTGCGCATGCCCGATCAGACCGCCGACGCCTTGCCCGTATCGCCGCCAGATCCGTCGGCTGGTGCGGCGCATGGCCTGCCGCTGGACGCGCAGGGCATCCTGGAACTGGCGGCGCGCTCGATGTTCCATCTGTTCTCGAGCATCAGCCAGGGTATGTTCCTGGTCGATCGGAGCGGGCGTATCGTCTGGGTGAATGAAGGCTATCAGCGTTTTTTGCCGGCGCTGGGTTTTTCGTCGCTGGACCAGTTCATGGGCCACATGGTCGAGGATGTGATTCCCAACACGCAGATGCGCCGCGTGCTCGAGACCGGTGAGGCCTATCTGATCGACCTGTTGACCAACCGGGCTGGCACCTTTGTGGTCAGCCGCATTCCGCTGCGCGACGATGACGACGCGGTAATCGGCGCCATCGGTATTGTGTTGTTCGACCATCCCGAGACCACGCTGCAACCCCTGATCAGCAAGTTCGCGTTGATGCAACGCGACCTGGACGATGCGCGGCGCGAACTGGCCACCCAGCGGCTGGGCCAGGCCCGCCGTACCGGCGCGCGTCCCTCCAAATACACCTTCACCAGCTTTGTCGGCACCAGCGCTGCGGCGGTCGAGGTCAAACGCCAGGCCCGGCGCGCGGCGCAGTCCAACAGCCCGGTGTTGTTGCTCGGTGAGACCGGCACCGGCAAGGAACTGTTGGCCCACGCCATCCATGCCGCGTCCAGCCGCGCCGCCGGCCCTCTGGTCAGCGTCAATATCGCGGCCGTGCCCGACACCTTGCTCGAGGCCGAGTTTTTCGGCGTTGCCCCCGGCGCCTTCACCGGCGCCGATCGTAAGGGGCGCGATGGCAAATTCAAGCTCGCCGACGGTGGCAGCTTGTTTCTGGACGAGATCGGCGACATGCCGCTGGCTTTGCAAGCCAAGTTGCTGCGGGCATTGCAAGAGGGCGAAATCGAGCCACTGGGCTCGAACACGCTGGTGCCGTTTGATGCGCGCGTGATCGCGGCAACGTCGCGTGACCTGTCTGCCTGGATGCGCGACGGCCGGTTCCGCGAGGATCTGTATTACCGGCTCCATGTGTTGCCGATCCATGTGCCGCCGCTGCGTGAGCGGTGCAGCGACATCGCGGCACTGGTGGAGGCGCTGGGTGACGATATTGCACTGCGCAACGGCGTTGCATTGCCGGACATCACCGCAGATGCGCTCGAACTGCTCTGTGCGCAGGAGTGGCGCGGCAACATCCGCGAGCTGCGCAACGTGCTCGAGCAGTCGGCGATGCGTGGCGACAACCAGCATATTGACGCGGCGTTGCTGCGCCAGGTCCTGCTGCAATCCGGTGTCGAGCCCCGTGACCTGCCGCGTTCCGGCAGTCTCGCGGGCGGTGGGCAGTTGCCGGTGGGGCACGATCCTGACCTACTGCGTCCATTGGCCGAGCAGGTGGCCCAAGTAGAGCGCCGGGCCATCGCCGAGGCGATGCGTGCCACCGATGGCAACAAACTGGCGGCGTCGCGTTTGCTCGGCATTTCTCGCGCAACCTTGTACCAACGATTGTCTGAAATAGATACAAATGTCTGATAATTAGACGTGGTATTTGTATTTAATTCATACAATTCTTCACCTGAACGTTAAAAACATGTTGTAAATCAAGGCTTTGCACGTTGGCACGGAGCATGCTTTGTAGGGTCGTCCGATTCCTTTTGTGAGTCGATTTCCCATAATTTACCAACTGACTGGAGACAAACCATGCACCGTCGCACCCTGGTTGCGCTCGCCGCGATCGCCGCCACCGCCTTGACTGCCATGACGCCATTGAGGGCACAGGCGCAGGACAAAGAGGTCCGCATTGCCTTGATCGCCAGCAAGACCGGCCCGCTGGAGGCGTATGCCAAGCAGACCATCGTCGGCTTCAACATGGGTCTGAACTACGCGACCGGCGGAACCATGATGGTGGCTGGCAAGAAACTGGTTGTGATCGAGAAGGACGACCAGGGCAAGCCAGACGTCGGCAAGAGCCTGCTGGCGGCAGCGTATGCGGATGACAAGGTCGACATCGCAGTCGGTCCGACGGCCTCGCCGGTGGCACTGGCGATGTTGCCGGTGGCCGAGGAATACAAGAAGATCCTGCTGGTCGAGCCGGCAGTGGCCGATTCGATCACCGGCGACAAATGGAACAAGTACATCTTTCGCACCGGACGCAACAGTTCGCAGGATGCGGCGGCCAACGCCGCAGCACTGGACTCACCTGACAACGTGATTGCTATCCTGGCCAATGACAACGCGTTTGGCCGGGACGGCGTGAAGGCGACCAAGGAGTTCACCAAGAAGGCCAAAATCGTGCACGAGGAATACCTGCCGGTTGGCACCACCGATTTCACGGCCGGCCTGCAGCGCATCATCGACAAGCTCAAGGACCAGCCGGGCAAGAAATTCATTGCGGTGGCCTGGTCTGGCGCACCGGCGCCGTTCGCCAAGATCGCGGACCTCGATCTGGACAAGCGATTCGGCATCAAGCTGGCCACGGGTGGCAACATCCTGCCGGTGATGGTGGCGTACAAGCAGTTCCCGGGCATGGAGGGCGCCTTGTATTACTACTTCGGCATCCCGAAGAACCCGGCCAACGAGTCCTTGGTGGCCCAGCATTACAGCCAGTTCAAGACGCCGCCCGATTTCTTCACCGCCGGCGGTTTCTCCGCGGCGATGGCGGTCGTGACGGCGCTCAAGAAGACCAACGGTGACACCAGTACCAACAAGCTGATCAGCGCCATGGAGGGCATGAGCTTTGAGACCCCCAAAGGCACCATGACATTCCGCAAGGAAGACCATCAGGCCATGCAGTCCATGTACCACTTCCGGATCAAGGCCGACCCGGCGTTTGCCTGGGGTGTGCCGGAACTGGTGCGCGAGATCAAGGCCAGCGATATGGACATCCCGATCCGCAACAAGCGCTGAAAACGGCCGCTCGGCTACTGCGCGGGCGCGATGCGTCGTTGGGCGGTGCTCGCAATCCTCACGTACCCATAGTACGTTCCGGTTGCTGCGCTCCGTCCGCAATAGCCTCGCACCCGCTCGCTACGCCGCTCGCCCGTTTTCGGGCACGCTGATAGATGCAACAGTCAACGCCACCCCTTGCGGGTGGTGGCGTCAGCCTTCGCTTTAACCATGCTGCAAACCAAAGATTTGACGATCCGCTTCGGTGGACACGTGGCGGTGAACGCAGTCAGCTGCACTTTCGCGCCTGGCACGTTGACGGCCATCGTGGGCCCCAATGGCGCGGGCAAGACGACGTATTTCAATCTGATCTCCGGTCAGCTCAAGGCCAGCGCAGGTTCGGTCAGTCTGAACGGGCGCGACATCTCGTCGCTGGGCGTGTCGGCGCGTACCCACGCGGGGCTGGGGCGGGCGTTTCAGCTGACCAACCTGTTTCCCAATCTGTCGGTGGTCGAAAACGTGCGATTGGCTGTGCAGGCGACGCGCCGTGGCCGGCATCGTCATGGACTCAATCTGTGGAGCATATGGAGCGACCATCAGGTGCTGGCGGCCCGTGCCGACGAGATCCTGGAAACGGTAGCCATGTTGGACAAGGCCAACGCAGTGGTCGCGAGCTTGCCGCATGGCGACCAGCGCAAGCTCGAGGTGGCGCTGTTGATGGCGCTCGAGCCCGATGTTTTCATGTTCGACGAGCCCACGGCCGGCATGAGCGTGGACGAGGCCCCGGTGATCCTGGACCTGATCCGCAAGCTGAAAAACGATCCCAGCAAGATCATCTTGCTGGTGGAACACAAGATGGATGTCGTGCGCGAACTGGCCGACCGAATCATCGTGTTGCACAACGGCGCACTGGTGGCCGATGGCGAGCCGGCCGAGGTCATCGCGTCGCGCGTGGTGCAGGAGGCATACCTGGGTGTCTACCCGGAGGATACGGCCGATGCTGCGCCGGCAGCACCCACCCGAAAACCCGCAAAGGGAGCGCGCCCATGACCACCGCACTGCTCACGCTTTCCGGCGTTCATACCCACATTGGGGCCTATCACATCCTGCACGGCGTTGACCTCGTCGTGCCCAGGGGCGAGGTGACGCTGCTGCTCGGACGCAATGGTGCGGGCAAGTCGACCACGCTGCGCACCATCATGGGATTGTGGCGGGCATCCAGGGGCAGTCTCACATTCGATGGGCGCGACATTACGGCGCTGACGACGCCCGAGATTGCCGAATGCAACATCGCCTACGTGCCGGAAAACATGGGCATCTTCGCCGATCTGACGGTGCGCGAGAACATGTTGCTGGCGGCGCGTGGCGCGGCCAGCGAGAAGCAGATGGACCAGGAGCGGCTGCAATGGATCTTCGGCCTGTTCCCGCCAGTGCAGAAGTTCTGGAATCATCCGGCCGGCAAGTTGTCGGGCGGGCAAAAACAGATGCTGGCGGTGGCAAGGGCCATCGTCGAGCCGCGCACATTGCTGATCGTCGACGAGCCGAGCAAAGGGCTTGCGCCCTCAATCATCAACAACATGATCGACGCATTTGCGCAGCTCAAGAAGACCGGCGTGACGATCTTGCTGGTCGAGCAGAACTTCAGCTTCGCACAAAAGCTCGGTGACACCGTCGCCGTGATGGACCACGGTGTGGTCGTGCACAGCGGAAGCATGCAGGCGCTTTCGCAAGATGCCGGGCTGCAGAAATCCTTGTTGGGACTGGCAATATGAAAAACATGGATTTCGACTGGAAACCGGTCGCGCTGGTGCCCTTGCTGGCACTGCTGGTGTTTCCGCTCATCGGCTCCGGCTCCACCTGGCTTACGCTCACGGTGGCCGGCCTGGCGATGGGCCTGATCATCTTTGTCATCGCCTCCGGGCTCACGCTGGTGTTCGGACTGATGGACGTGCTGAACTTCGGCCATGGTCTGTTCATCGCGCTGGGCGCTTTCGTCGCGACGACGGTGCTGGGCTCGATGTCGGACTGGACCCAGTCGGACGAGCTCTGGCGCAACATGGTGGCGGTGCTGCCGGCCATGCTGGTGGCCATGCTGGTCGCCGGTGCTGTCGGCCTGGCGTTCGAGCGCTTCATCGTCAAGCCGGTCTACGGCCAGCACCTCAAGCAGATCCTGATCACCATGGGGGGCATGATCATCGGCGAAGAACTGATCAAGGTGGTCTGGGGTCCGCAGCAGATTGCGTTGCCGCTGCCCGAGGCCATGCGCGGCGTCATCCTGATCGGCGATGCCGCCATCGAGAAGTACCGCATCATCGCGGTCATCGTCGGCCTGTTGGTGTTCGGTGCGCTGGTGTGGACCCTGAACAAGACCAAGATCGGCTTGCTGATCCGCGCTGGCGTTCAGGACCGCGAGATGGTCGAGTCGCTCGGCTATCGCATCCGTCGCCTGTTCATCGGTGTATTCGTCATGGGCAGCGCGTTGGCGGGCCTGGGCGGCGTGATGTGGGGCCTGTACCAGCAGTCGGTGACGCCGCAGATGGGCGCGCAGGTCAACGTACTGATCTTCATTGTCATCATCATCGGCGGCCTGGGCTCGACCGCCGGCGCGCTGATCGGCGCCTTGCTGGTCGGGCTGATGGCCAACTACACGGGGTACCTGGCGCCCAAGGTGGCGCTGTTCTCCAACATCGCATTAATGGCGGGCATCCTGTTGTGGCGACCCCAAGGTGTCTACCCGGTGGCCAACCGCTGAGCCAAAGGAGAAAAAGATGAAGCAACCCCCACGCTCACTGCGTTCGCTGCCCCCGCAGGGGGCAGTCAGTACCTTCGGAACGGCCGGGCGGTACTGACATGCTCACCCGTCTTCTCTCCAACGACTTGCCGCGTAGCCGCCCGCTGGCGATCCTGTTGCTGGTGCTGCTACTGGGCCTGGCCTTCGCGCCGTTTCTGTTTCCAGGCGTCAAGGCGCTCAACGTCGCTGCCAAGGTGCTGATCTTCATCGTGCTGGTGGCCAGCTTTGATCTGTTGCTGGGTTACACCGGTATCGTCAGCTTTGCGCACACCATGTTCTTCGGTATCGGTGCCTACGGCATCGCGATCGCCAGCACCCGCATGGGCCCGACCTGGGCCGCACTGGGGGTGGGACTGGGCAGCGCGCTGGTCTTGTCGTTTCTGCTCGCGCTGGTGATCGGCTTGTTCTCGCTCAGGGTGCGCGCCATCTTTTTCGCGATGATCACGCTGGCCGTCGCCTCGGCCTTCCTGACCCTGGCCTCGCAACTGTCCGAGTTCACCGGCGGCGAGGATGGTTTGACCTTCAAGGTGCCCGAGATCCTGCAGCCGAGCTATGACTTCATGGACGAGCCGTTCCTGGGTGTCATGCTCGACGGGCGCCTGGCCACGTATTACCTGCTGTTCGTGCTGGCGCTGGTGTTGTTGCTGACCTTGCTGCGCATCGTCAATTCGCCGTTCGGCCGTGTGCTGCAGGCGATCCGCGAGAACGAGTTTCGTGCCGAAGCAATCGGTTACAGGGTGGTGGTTTATCGCACGATCTCCAGCATCCTGTCGGCGCTGTTTGCCTGTATGGCCGGTGCGATGCTGGCGCTCTGGCTGCGCTACAACGGGCCGGATACCTCGCTGTCGTTCGAGATCATGATCGACGTATTGCTGATTGTCGTGATCGGCGGCATGGGCACCATGTACGGCGCGGCGATCGGCGCGACCTTGTTCATGATCGCGCAAAGCTACCTGCAGGATCTGCTGCGACTGGGCAGCGAAGCCACGGTGGCCTTGCCGTGGTTGTCGGCACTGCTGTCACCGCAACGCTGGTTGCTCTGGCTCGGCGTGCTGTTCGTGCTGTCTGTGTATTACTTTCCCACCGGGGTGGTTGGAAAGCTGCGGGTGCGCAGTGCCCGGCGGCAGGCCGAACGCGGAGGGTGATGATGAACTGTTCATCCCACTACGTTCAATGCCTGGGACGCGAGATCCACTACACCGAGTGGGGCGCCGACAACAGCCGCATCGTGATTGCCTGGCATGGCCTGGCACGGACGGGGCGCGACATGGACGATCTGGCGCAGTGGCTCAGCGCGCCCGAGCAGGGTTGCCGGGTGATCTGCCCGGACACGATAGGCCGCGGCCTGAGCCAGTGGAGTCCTGATCCGGACCGTGAATACTGCCTGGACTTCTACAGCGCGCTGGCCACATCCCTGGTCGACCAACTGGGCTTGACCCAGTTCGATTGGGTCGGCACCTCCATGGGAGGCTCGATCGGCCTGGTGGCCGCTGCCGGACCGCTGCGCGGGCGCATCAACCGGCTGGTGCTCAACGACACGGGCCCGGAACTGGCCACCGCTGCCATTGACCGCATTCGCGGGTACGCCGGAAACCCGTCGGCGTTTGCCACGGTGTCCGAAATGGAGCAGTACTTCCGTACCGTGTACAAGCCATATGGATTTTTGACCGATGCGCAGTGGCGCCGTCTGACCGAGACGTCGACGCGCAGACTGCCCGACGGCAGGGTGACGCCGCATTACGATCCGGCGATGGTGCAGCAGTTTGTCTGCCATCCCGACGACTACCTGCGCTGGCGGGAGTACGACGGTCTGCAGATCCCGGTACTGTGCCTGCGCGGTGAAAACTCAGACTTGCTGCTGGAGGCAACGGCGCTGGCCATGGCGCGGCGCGGACCCCGGGCAAGGATCGAGACCATCGCCGGCTGTGGCCACGCGCCGGCGCTCAACGTGGCCGATCAGCTCGGACTCGTGACGGACTTTCTGCGCGCGGCCTGATTGCGGAAGTGGTACAAACGGCCCCATGCAAATCGAAAAAAACACAGCCGTGACCCTGCGCTACAAGGTCACCGACGCCAATCGCCAGTTGCTAGAGAACGGGACCGACCCGATGGTCTATCTGCACGGGGGTTACGGCAACACCTTTGCCAAGATCGAGTCAGCGTTAGAGGGCCAGAGCAAGGGGTATCAGACCACGGTCGAACTGCAGCCCCAGGACGCGTTCGGCGAGCGCGATGAAACCCTGTTGCAGACCATCCCGAAAAGTGAGTTCCCACCCGGCGTCAAGGTCGGCGGTACGCTCAAGGGGCAGGATGCGAGCGGTCATGAGCGGGTATTCACTGTCGTCAAGATCAAGGGCGACAAGGTGCAGCTTGACGGCAACCACCCGATGGCCGGCAAGACGCTGCGCTTTACCGTGCGGGTTGACGAGGTGCGGGTTGCGACGCCGGTGGAGATCGAACATGGCCACGTGCACGGGGAACACGGCCACCATCATTGACGCCTGCATCCGCGCCGGACCGTGACCGGCGCACCATGGCGGCGCTTACGGAAGCATCATGCCGCGGATCATGTAGTAGATCATCGCCGCCATCAGCGCGGTGGCCGGCACCGTGATTAACCAGGCCGCGACGATGCGTGCCAGCGCGGAGCGTTTGACCAGTTCCTTGCGGTATACGTTGCGCAAACCCCTGCGTTCCTTCTTGGTCAGATGGCTCTCGGCGATCGCCTGCTTGTTGGCCTTGAGTTTGGCGAGCATGCGCCCCTTCTGATCAAAATCGGCCGCATGGAACGCGGCCAGGTAGGCCTCGACGACCGCCTGGTCGTCATCCGCATGGTGTTGCTCGATCGTGTGGATGATGTGGCCATAGTGGGTCTTGATGTATTCCCGCAGGAAGCCGACACCGAACACCGCGCCGACTGCGATATGGGTCGAGCTGACTGGCAGGCCGAGCTGGGACGCCAGGATGACGGTGATCGACGCCGCCATCGCAATGCAGAACGCACGCATCTGGTCCAGCTCGGTGATGCCGGAGCCCACGGTCTTGATCAGGCGCGGCCCGTACAAGGCCAGGCCCAACGCGATGCCGATCGCCCCCACCATCAGCACCCAGATCGGGATCGCGGCCTGCGTGGAGACCGCGCCTTGCATCACCGCGTCGTTGATGGCGGCCAGCGGTCCGACCGCATTGGCCACATCGTTGGCGCCATGGGCAAAACTGAGCAGTGCGGCCGAAAAGATCAGCGGAATCACAAACAGGCTGTTGACGCCCAGTTTGTCGTTGGACAACCTGTCGGAGACCGCAGCGATGCGGATTCGCACCCCCAGCCAGGTGAGGGCCGCGATCACGAAGCCGATGGTCATCGCGGTCGCGAAATCGACCTTCCAAATTTGACGCAGGCCCTTCATCACGAGATAGGTCGAGAACGACCAGGCCATCAACGCGAGCAGCACGGGAACCCATCGGCGTGCTGCCGCCAGCATGTCCTGCTGGTAGGTGATGGTGCGCTTGATCAGGTACAGGAAGGCAGCGGCAATCATTCCGCCCAGCACGGGCGAGACGACCCAGCTGACCGCGATCTTGCCCATCTGATCCCAGTTGACAATATCCCAGCCGCCCGCGGCGACGCCGGCGCCCAATACGCCGCCGACAATGGAATGGGTGGTGGACACTGGCGCACCGGATGCGGTGGCGATGTTGAGCCACAAGGCGCCGGCCAGCAGGGCCGAGGTCATCAGCCAGACAAACACCTGCTGGTTGGCCGCAGCCAGCGGCGAGATGATGCCGCTCTTGATGGTGCCGACCACATCGCCGCCGGCGATCAGCGCGCCGGCCGCCTCGAATATGGCCGCCACCAGGATGGCGCCGCCCAGCGTCAGCGCGCGCGATCCGACCGCCGGGCCCACGTTGTTGGCCACATCGTTGGCGCCGATGTTGAGCGCCATGTAGCCGCCGATCATGGCAGCGACGACCAGCGAGAAGTTGACCGGACCGCCACGTGTCATCAGGAACAACACGATGCCCACCAGGAACATCAGCGCAAGGCCCAGGCGGATCAGTTCGCGCCGGCTCTTGTCGCCGCCCGGCTCCTTCATCACAAATCGTTCGAAATCCACTGTTTTGCTTTCGGGCGTTTAGTCGATCTTAGCCCCCGATGACTTGACCACCAGCACGTTGGGAACCCGAACCACGAATGACACCGGCGCGAAGTCCTTCGCGGTGTCGTAGGGCATCTTGGGGTACAGGAACTGGTTGATCGCCTGCGTTCCCGGTGTTCCCATCAGGAAGATGTATCCGTCCGGCGCGACGCGGGCGACTTCGGCGGCGCCGATATTGCCTCCTGCACAGCCTTTATTGTCGACCACGAAGCTCTGTTTCATGGCCTTGGTCAGCTCGTCAGCGATGATTCGTGCCGTGATGTCGGTCGTGCCGCCGGCCGCGAACGGCACGACGATGCGCACCGATTTGCTCGGGTAGTCGGACTGGGCCAGCGCGGGGGCGCCGGCAACGATGGATGCGCTGAGCATCAGCATCTTCCAGGGGCTGAGTTTCATGGTGACTGTTTCAGGGGGTGGATGGATGGCAGGGCCGGGCTGATGGTGTGGTCGCCGCGTCTGCAAACCTCCATGATAGAGGAGCAGTCGGGGTCGCCATGCCGGGTCGCGGTTATCGTATTGGGCTCATCAAGACCAGAAGGGGGTATGCATGTCGCTGGTTCCGCGTATCACCGTCAACGGTGTCGAGATCCATTTCGAGGGTGACCAACCGCGCACGATTGTCATGGTCCATGGCTGGCCTGATACCTACCGCTTGTGGGATGCCACGGTCGAGGCGCTCAAGGACCGCTATTGCTGCGTGCGTTTCACCTTGCCCGGATTCGATCTGGCTGCGCCGCCGCGCACGACATCGCTGGACGACATGTGCGAGTGGCTCCATGCCGTCGTCGAGCAGGTCAGCCCCGGCGTGCCGGTGACGCTGTTGCTGCACGATTGGGGCTGCATATTCGGCTACGAGTTCGCGGCGCGATTCCCGCAGCGGGTCGCGCGCGTCGTGGCCGTAGACGTCGGCGACCACCATTCGGATGCGCTGGTGCAGACGCTGACGGCAGGGCAACGGGCACAGGTATTCGGCTACCAGATCTGGCTGGCACTGGCCTGGAAATTGGGTGGTGCGCTCGGCAATGCCATGACCCGCAGGATGGCGCGGAAACTGGGTTGCGGAAATGCCCCCGAGCAGATCGGCTGGCAGATGAACTACCCCTATGCGATGCGCTGGTTTGGCAGCGCCGGCGGGTTGGCGCATGTGTTGCCACTGCCGACGGGTCTGCCGATGCTTTATGTCTATGGCGAACGCAAGCCGTTCATGTTCCATTCGCCGCAGTGGCTGCACTCGCTGGCGCAGCGCCCGGAATGCGCGGTCAGGGCGTATCGCACCGGCCACTGGGTCATGGTGCAGAAACCGCAGGCGTTCAATCAGTGCGTGCGCGACTGGTTGCAAGCCTCTGATCAGCCGCTCCCGGCGACCGTTTAAGTCGTCGCTGCCGGCCTACTGTTTGGCGCCCAGCGCCAGCGCGCGCTGGCGTGACGCTTCGCGTGCTTCGCTGTCATCTTCGGCGGCACCCGTAGGCCATCCCTGCAGATGGTTTTGCGCCAGTGAGGCCAGCGCGCTGATCCACTCCGGCCTGTCGTTCAGGCAGGTGATGTAGTGGAATTCCTGGCCGCCGGCCCCGAGAAAGGCGTCCTTGGCCTCCATGCCGATCTCCTCGAGCGTCTCCAGGCAATCACTGGGGAAACCGGGGCAGACCACATCGACTCGTTTGAGTCCAAGGCGGGCCAGTTTCACCAGGCTGGGCTCGGTGTAGGGTTGCAGCCACTTGGCGCGGCCGAGCCGGGACTGGAAGGTGACCATGTAGTCGTCCTTGGACAGGCCGAGCCGTGACGCCAGCAGCCGCGCGGTTTTGTGGCATTCGCAGTGATAGGGGTCGCCCAGCGTCAGATTTCGCTGGGGCAGACCGTGAAAACTCATGACCAGTTTGTCGCCGCGCCCATGCATCTGCCAGGAGGCGCGGATGTGTTTGACGAGAGCCTCGATGTACGCCGGGTCGTCATGGTAGTGATTGACAAAACGCAGCTCCGGGATCTGGCGTGTGCGAGCGGCCCAGGCGTATACCGCGTCGAACACGCTGGCGGTGGTGGTGGCCGAATACTGCGGGTAGGCTGTCATCACCAGCACACGCGTGACCCCTTGCGCCTTGAGTGCGTCAAGCTGCGTGGCGATGGAGGTTTGGCCGTAGCGCATGGCGTGGCGCACGAGCACCGGATGACCACGCTGCGCCAGCCAGCCTTGCAGCAGCAGGGCCTGCTTTTCGGTCCATACGCGCAGGGGCGAGCCGTTGGCCGACCAGATACTGGCGTACTTGGCGGCCGACTTGGCCGGACGAAAGCGCAGGATCACACCGTGCAGGATCAGCCACCAGAGCAGCCGCGGAATTTCGACGACCCGGCGGTCGCTGAGGAATTCGGCCAGATAACGGCGCACGGCGGGCGCCGTGGCTTCGTCAGGGGTACCGAGGTTGCAATACAACACGGCAGTACGCGCGCGTTGGTCGTGTTGGAAGGCGGGCTCGTCGGCGAATCGGGGTGTAGGCATGCTGTATTCTCCCGCAGCTATGCTGGACTTATCACGAATCAAGGCCATTGGCCTGGACCTGGACGACACCTTGTGGCCGATCTGGCCCACCATTACCCGCGCCGAGTCGCAGATGGTGGACTGGTTGGCATCAAGGGCCCCGGCCAGTGCAGCGGTGTTTGCAGACCCGGTGCGCCGCCAGTCGCTGCGCGACGAGGTGGTGCAAAACCGACCGGATATCGGGCACGACATGAGCGCTCTGCGCCGCGAGTTGATCCGCCAGGCGCTGCTGCGCAATGCAGAGGACGCGGCGCTGGCGGAGCCCGCATTCGAAGTCTTCTTCGCGCACCGCATGCAAGTCGAGTTGTACGCCGACGCCCTGCCTGCGCTGGTGTATCTGGCGTCGCGATTTCCGATCATCGCGGTATCCAACGGCAATGCCGATGTCGCGCGTATCGGATTGGGCGCGCATTTTCGCGGCGATGTCAGCGCCCACAAGATGGGTTTCGCCAAGCCCGATCCGCGCATCTTTCATGCGGCCGCGCATGCCGCGGGTGTCGCCCCGCACGAGGTCTTGCATGTGGGCGACGACCCCTTGCTGGACGTGCTCGGCGGGCTGGGCGCCGGCATGCAGACGGCCTGGGTCAACCGGGATGGCCAGGACTGGCACCACGCGCAACAGCCCCATGCCAGCGTGCGGGACCTGCAACAGTTATGCGTGCTGCTGGGACAGGCCGCCTGAGGCAGGCAGTCACATCTTTGTCATTGCGCGGGCGCACAATCCGGGGTTAAGGTGGACCGCTTTCGGGCGCGCCAGCCGATCCCAGCCACCTACATCGGAAATCATCCCATCATGTCGCATCGAATCAGCAAACGCCGGAGCCTTGTCGGTTTTGCGTTGGCACTTGTCCTGCCCTTGTGTGTCCAGCCTGCCAGTGCGCAGGCCACGGCGGAGACCTATCCCGAGCGGCCGGTGCGCATCGTCGTGCCGTTTGCGCCAGGCGCCGGCACCGATGCCATGGGCCGCCTGGTGGCGCAAAAGCTCGGCGAGGTCCTGGGCGCATCCTTTGTGGTTGAAAACCGGGCTGGCGCCTCTGGCGCCATCGGCACCCAGTTTGTTGCGCAACAAGCGCCGGATGGCTACAACCTGCTGCTGATCGCCTCGCCGTTCACCACGGTTGCGGCGTCGCTGCCCAGTGCGGGCTACGATCCGCTGCGCCAGTTCGCGCCGGTCGGCATGATCGCCACCGGGCCGCTGGTATGGGCGGCCAATGCGAGCCTGCCGGTCAGCAACATGCGTGAACTGGTGGCGCTGGCCAAGACCAAGCCGGGCGCCCTGAACTACGGGTCGGCCGGGGCTGGCGGCGTCAACCATCTGGTGCTGGAGCTGCTCAAGTCGCGCACCGGGACCTTCATTACGCACATTCCCTATCGGGGTGTTGCGCCCGCCACGCTGGACATGATCGCAGGTCAGGTCCAGATCATCACCGGCACCATACCGGCGCTGTTGCCCTTTATCAAGGACGGTCGGATCAAAGCGTTGGCGGTGACGAGTGCCAGGCGCTCGAGTGCCTTGCCTGATGTGCCCAGCATGGCCGAATCCGGTCTGGCCGGCATTGACGTGGTCAACTATTTCGCGTTGATGGCGCCGGCCGGAACACCGGTGGCGGTGATCAACAAACTCAATGCGGCAATCGCCAAGATGGTGGCCATGCCCGATGTGGTGGCCCGTTTCCGCAGCGATGCGGTCGAGGCCGCGCCTGGGTCACCGGCCTTGCTGGGCCAGTTCATCGAGGCCGACTACCGCGCCTGGCGCAACGTGGTGCGCAGCCAGAAGCTGCTCATCGAATAGCGGCGACACAGGCCAGAGCGGTGCGAACCGCGCCTTCGAGCGTGGACGGATAAGGACCATCAACATAGTCTGCGCAGGCGTGCAGGCCGTTGACGATTTCCATCGCCGGACGCTGCAGGCCCGGAGTGCAGGCAATGGTCGCGCGTTTTTCGATCACCGTCTGCACAGCCTGCAGCTGCAGACCCAATTGTTCCGTGGCCTGTTCCAGCACCTGGACTTGCAACATGGCGCGATCGCCTTCGCTGGCACTGATGACAAAAGCCAGCAGACCCGCGGGCCCGCCGAGCTGGCCGCGGTCGAACACGAACTGTGCCGGACCGCTGCGCAGCGCCAGCATGGGCCGCTGCAAGCGGGCGTCAGCGGCCCACGCATAGACGGTGGCGATCGGCATGTGGTGTAGTTGCCGTGTGAAATCCAGCCAATGGCCTGCGCTGCGCTGCGAAGCGTCGGTCCATTGGGGCAGGCTGGCTTGCAGCAGGTGGGTCGCATCGGGCGCGGCGACAGCCAGCAATACCCTGTCGCAGGTTTCGCCATCGATCGACCAGCGATCGCCGTCCTGTTCCAGCGCCTGTACCCGTGCGCCGGCGTGCAGTGTTGCGCCGTGCTGCGCCAGCCAGACGGCAGCGGCGGACGGAAACAGGCTCGACAGGTCGACCAGCGGCAGCATCAGATGCGAGCTGCCGCTGCCGCCGAAAACGGCGTCCCGGATCACGCGCAAAAAGACCGCACCGCTGGATTCGGCCGCCACGGTGTTGAGCGCCGAGACGCACAGGGGTTCGATCATGTCGGCCAGCACGCGCGGTGTCAGGTCGCGGCAAACATCGGCGACGGACAAATCGGCGGCGCAATGAAAGCTGCCGACCTGCCATCGCAGCGCCTGCAGCAGCAGCGCCAGTTTGTCGCGCCAGTCCCAGCCACGCGCCGATGCGATGCCGGCCAGGGCGTCGAGCGGAAAGGGCCAGCGCGGCAGGGCGATTCCGTCGCCGTCCGGGAAACGCAATGTGAGCGGCATGCGCAGCAGCGATTGCGCCGGATCGACGCCGACCAGCGCCATCAGGCGCAGGCATTCGCGGTAAGCCCCGATCAGAATGTGCTGGCCGTTGTCCAGCAGCACCGGCGTGCCGTCGGGCAGTGTGGCGGGCAGGGCGCGGGCGCGTCCGCCCAGCGTGCGGGATGCCTCCCAGAGGGTGACCTGGTGACCAGCCTGGACCGCCGCCACGGCAGCAGCCATACCCGACCATCCGCCCCCCACGACGGCGATTTTCATGGCGCGTGCAGCGTGTGTCCGCGGGTCGGGGTCATGGCTCAGACCCGGCCCAGCGCCTGCACCCGCCAGGCCAGCCAGAGCTTGCGCATTGGCGTCAGGCTGATGCGCTGGTTGAGGACGGCGAAGTTGTCGCGCTCGATCTCGCGCAGCAAGGTGCGGTAGATGCTGGCCATCATCAGCCCGGGTTTTTGCGCGCGCCGGTCGGTATCGGGCAGCAAGGCAAATGCTTCCTCGTATAACCCGTGCGCGCGTTGTGCCTGGAATTGCATCAGCCGGACAAACCGTTCACGAAAGTCGTCTGTCGTCGCGCGTTTGAGAATCTCGTGCGACTTCACGTCAAAACGCTGCTGTTCGTCGACCGGCAGATAGACCCGGCCGCGCATGGCGTCTTCGCCCACGTCCCGGATGATGTTGGTCAGTTGCAGGGCCAGTCCCAGCTTGTGGGCATAGGCGGTCGTACCCGCATCGGTCTGACCAAAGATCGACGCGGCAACTTCGCCTACGATGCCGGCAACCAGATGGCAATACTGTTGCAGCGCCGCAAAATCAAGGTAGCGGGTCTGTTGCAGGTCCATCTGGCAACCCTCGATGATCGCCAGCAGGTGCCGCGCCTCGATGCCGAAGTCTTGCGCCAGCGGCATCAGGGCCAACATCACCGGGTGGCTGGGCTGGCCGGCGTAGGACTGGGCGACCTCCGACTGCCACCAGGCCAACTTGGTCGCCGCAATGCCCGGATCGACCATGTCGTCGACGACATCGTCCACTTCCCGGCAAAACGCGTAGAACGCCGTGATGGCGGCGCGCCGCGGCCGGGGCAGAAACAGGAAGGCGTAATAAAAGCTGCTGCCCGACGCCGCGGCTTTCTGCTGTACGTAGTCCTGCGGCGTCATGGCACAGCCCCTTGCGTGGGGCCGAGGGCGCGCCACAGCAGCAGCGGGATGTCGCGCTTGCCCAGCCGGGGTCGCGTGCGCCAAGTTTGGTGCTCCATCGCGGCGATCTTGTCAAGAATGCGCAAGCCGCCTTGCACCACCAGCCGCAACTCCCAACCGGCACGCCCGCTGATCTGGCGCGCCAGTGGTGCGCCCCCGAGCATCATCGCGCGCGCGTCGGCAGCGTACGAGGCCAGCATGCGACTGGCCGCGGCGTGCGGCTGGTCGCGCCGCAGGTCCGCATCGGTGACGCCGTGCTGCGCCATGCGCTGCACGCTGGGGTACCAGCGCCCATGGGCGATGTCTCGTCCCAGGTCCTGCCAGAAATTGATCAGTTGCAGCGCGGTGCAGATCTGGTCGCTGCGTGCCAGCGACGCGGTGTCGTGAATGCCGTACAGGTGCAGTAGCAAGCGCCCGACCGGATTGGCCGATAGGCGGCAGTACTCGTGCAGCTCGGCGTCGCTCTGGTAGCGGCGCGCGGCAGCGGTGTAACGCACGTCCTGCTCGAACGCGTCGAGCAGATTTGCCAGCAATGTGTTGGGCAGCTCGTAACGGCTGATCATCGGTGCGAGGGGGCCAAAGACATTCGGCCAATGTGGGCCTGGCGACTGGCCTCGGCGCACGCGCTCGAGGTCGTCGCGGTAGGCCGCCAGTGTGTCCAGGCGCTGGCCTGCCGATGCGTTGCCTTCGTCGGCGATATCATCCGCCGTGCGGGCAAACCAGTAGATCGCCGCGATCGGTGCGCGCAAGCCTGGCGGGCAAAGCCAGGAGGCGACCGGAAAATTCTCATAGTGCTCGGAAGGTGGTCGAAAAGTGCTGGCTTGGCTGTTCACGCCGGCATTGTCGCTTGACAAGTCACCGGGATTCGCCTAGATTACTGACCCATTAGTCATTAGTATTTCTACGCGCCTGTCGGCGCAAATCACCATGCGAATATTGCCCTTCAAGGGGTTGGCGATCATCCTTGCGCCAGCCCTTGCTATTGTTTTGGCATCCTGTTCCCGCCCGCCGGCCGCGCAGGAGCCGGTGCGCGCTGTCAAGTTGATGACGGTCCAGATCGGACAGATGGGCTCCCAGGCCGATTTTGCCGGCGAGGTGCGCGCGCGTACCGAACTGCGCCTGGGTTTCCGGGTGGCGGGCAAGATGCTGCGGCGCCAGGCCGAGGTGGGGCAACGGGTGAAACTCGGCGACTTGCTGGCCCAGCTCGATCCGCAGGATCTGCGGCTGGCCACCGATGTGGTGCAGGCCCAGCTGACCGCAGTCACGACGAACCGTGACTTGGCCGCGAATGAGTTGCAGCGTGCGCGTTCGCTCAAGGCGCAGAACTTCATCAGCGGGGTCGAGGTGGAGCGCCGCCAGGCGACGCTGGACGCTGCACAAGCACAGGTCACGCAGGTGCGGGCCCAGCTCAAGGCGCAGTCCAACCAGTCCGGTTACACCGATCTGGTCGCGTCCATGGCGGGCACGGTGACGGCGGTCGAAGCCGATCCGGGCCAGGTCGTGTCGGTCGGAACGCCGATCGTGCGCATTGCCCAGGATGGTCCGCTCGATGTGTGGTTTTCGGTGCCCGAGGGCAGCGTGGCGGCACTGGGCGTAGGCAGCCCGGCCGAGGTCCGGGTATGGTCGTCCGACGCAGCCTACAAGGGCGTGGTACGGGAGAAGGGCGCATTGGCCGATCCGGTCACACGCACCTTCCAGATCAAGTTGGGGCTCGATGCGGACGTGCGTCTGCCGCTGGGTTCCACCGTCACGGTGACACCGCGGGATTTGTCGGCCAAGGGTGCGCCGGTGATCAAGCTGCCGACCAGCGCGCTCAAGCAGGACGCCAAGGGTTCGGCCGTGTGGGTGCTCGATGTGGCCAGCATGACGGTGCGCTCGCAGCCGGTGCAACTGGTCGCAGCCGATGGCAACGAGGTGGTGGTAGCCAGCGGCCTGGAGCCGGGCATGCAGGTGGTGACGGCCGGGGTCCATGTGCTCACGGATGGTCAAAGGGTCAGTATCTACCGACCCGCGGCGCAGGCCGATGCCCGCGCTGGCGCATCGGCGTCGGCACCGGCGAGTCGTTGACCTCGCCATGGCGCAAGTAGATCCCAAGCCCGGTTTCAATCTCTCCAGGTGGGCGCTGGAGCACGCGGCACTGACGCGTTACCTGATGCTGGTGTTGATGCTGCTCGGTGCGGTGGCGTATTTCCAGCTCGGACAGGACGAGGACCCGCCGTTTGCCTTTCGCGTCATGGTGGTGCGCGTGTTCTGGCCCGGTGCCACCGCGCAGCAGCTGGCCGAGCAGGTGACAGACAAGATCGAGCGCACACTGCAGGAGGTGTCGGGTGCGGACCGCATTCGCAGCTACTCCAAGCCCGGCGAATCCTTGATCATTTTCCAGCTCAAGGACTCGACCCAAGCCAGCGAGGTGCCCAAGGCCTGGTACGCGGTGCGCAAGCGCGTCGGCGACATGGCCGCAACCTTGCCAGCCGGCGTGCGCGGGCCGTATTTCAACGACGAATTCGGCGATGTCTTCGGCGTCATGTACGCATTGCAGGCCGATGGCTTCAGCAATGCCGAGGTCAAGACCGTCGCCGATGATGTGCGCCAGCAGTTGCTGCGCTTGCCAGATGTGAACAAGGTCGAGCTGTTCGGGGTGCAGGACGAGAAAATCTATATCGAGATTTCGCAGAAGCGCCTGGCCCAGCTCGGGCTGGACATGACCCAGGTGCTGGCGCAGCTCAACCAGCAAAATGCGGTTGAGGGCGCTGGCGTGGTGCAAACGCCGCTGGATACGGTTCAGGTGCGGGTGGCGGGACAGTTCGGCTCGCTGGCGCAATTGCGCGACATGCCGATTCGGGGTGCGTCTGGCAACGTGATTCGACTCTCGGATATCGCCACGGTCACGCGCGGTTATGTGGATCCGCCGCAGGTCAAGGTAAGGCATCAGGGTCAGCAGGTGATCGCGCTGGGCGTCTCGATGGCCAAGGGCGGCGACATCATCGCGCTGGGCCAGGCTCTGGAGGAGGCGACCCGGCGTATCGGTGCCCAGTTGCCCGCCGGACTATCGCTGGTGCAGCTGCAGGACCAGCCGCGTTCGGTGGCAAGCTCCGTCAACGAGTTTGTCGGTGTGCTGATCGAGGCGATCCTGATCGTGCTTGCGGTGAGTTTTGTGGCCCTGGGCCTGCATCGCCGACCGGACCCCGTGCCGTGGTACCGGCGCTATTACGTCGACATGCGTCCCGGCCTGATCGTGTTCATCACGATACCACTGGTGCTGGCGGTGACCTTCATCGGCATGTACTACTGGGGCATCGGCCTGCACAAGATATCGCTGGGGTCGCTGATTATCGCGCTGGGTCTGCTGGTGGACGACGCGATCATCGCGGTGGAGATGATGGTGCGCAAGATCGAGGAGGGCTACGACAAGGTACGCGCTGCCACGTTCGCCTACGAGATCACCGCGATGCCGATGCTCACCGGAACGCTGATCACTGCAGCCGGATTTCTGCCCATCGGCATTGCGCGTTCGGTGACCGGCGAATACACGTTTGCGATTTTTGCCGTCACGGTACTGGCCTTGGTGGTGAGCTGGTTGGTGTCAGTCTATTTCGTTCCTTATCTGGGCACCTTGCTGCTCAAGGGGCCAGCGCATCTGCGCAACCAGCAGACAAGCCCAGATTCGGGTGGGCCACCGCAGCTGCCGCTGGCACACGATGCCAGCGTCGAGACCCCGGCTCTGGCCGATGAGGCGGCCCATGGCATGCGCTCAGCCCAGCCGCATGAGAGTTTCGACAGCCCGTTCTACAACGGCTTTCGCCGGGTGTTGCAGTGGTGCCTGCGCCATCGCTGGATCACGATCGGCATGACGTTGCTTATTTTTTTCCTGGGCATCGTCGGCATGGGGCGGGTTCAACAGCAGTTTTTCCCCGATTCCAGTCGACCGGAAATTCTGGTCGATCTGTGGCTGCCGGAAGGCACGTCGATTGCTGCCACCGAAGCGGTCACCGCACGCGTGGAGCAGCGCATCCTGGCCGAGCAGGGCATCCGCAGCGTGACGAGCTGGGTGGGCTCCGGCGTGCCCCGTTTCTATCTGCCGATGGACCTGATTTTCCAGCAGTCCAACGTGTCGCAGTTGATCGTGATACCGCAGGATCTGCGCGTGCGCGAGGAGTTCCGCATGCGTTTGCCGGCCTTGATGGCACAGGAATTCCCCGAGGTTCGTGCCCGGATCAAGTTGCTGCCCAATGGTCCGCCGGTGGCGTATCCGGTGCAGTTCCGGGTTATGGGTTCGGCGCCGCTGGCTTTGCGCCAGCGCGCTGACGAAGTCAAGGCGGTGATGCGCGAGAACGCCCATATGCGGGGAGTGAACGACAACTGGAACGAGTTCGTCAAGGTGCTCAAACTCGACGTCGACCAGTCAAAGGCTCGGGTGCTTGGCGTGACGAGCCAGGCCATCGCCCAATCGTCGCGGACCATTCTCAGCGGCACCACGGTGGGGCAGTTCCGCGATGGCGATAGGCAGATCGACATCGTGTTGCGCCAACCATTGGAGGAGCGGGAACAGCTGACCGACTTGTCGAATGCCTATCTGCCCTCCAGCTCGGGCAAGGCGATTCCGATGGCGCAGCTGGTACGGCCCTCGCTGGCCTGGGAGCCTGGCGTGTTGTGGCGCGAGAACCGGGATTACGCGATCACCGTGCAGGGCGATATCGTCGAGGGCTTGCAAGGGGCCACCGTGTCAGCGCAGCTGCTGCCACGGCTGCGCGCGCTGGAAGCCCGCTGGGCTGCGCAGGGCCTGCATGGTTACCGCATTGAAGTCGCGGGCGCGGTCGCGGAAAGCAGCAAGGGCTCGGCGTCCATCGTGGCCGGCGTGCCGATCATGTTGTTCATCGTGTTCACGCTGCTGATGCTGCAACTGCACAGTTTCAGCCGCGCCATGCTGGTGTTCCTGACCGGGCCTCTGGGAATTGCCGGTGTCGCGGCCGCCTTGCTGCTGTTTGACCGGCCATTCGGCTTTGTGGCCTTGCTGGGCGTGATCGCGTTGATGGGCATGATTCAGCGCAACTCGGTGATCCTGATCGATCAGATCGAACAGGACCGGGCCCAGGGCATCCACCCCTGGCATGCGATTGTGGAGAGCACGGTGCGCAGGCTGCGGCCGATCGTGCTGACGGCCGCCGCTGCGGTGCTGGCCATGATTCCCTTGTCACGCTCGGTTTTCTGGGGGCCGATGGCCATTGCCATCATGGGCGGACTGGTGGTGGCGACGGTCTTGACGCTGCTGGCATTGCCTGCAATGTATGCCGCCTGGTTCCGCGTGCCGAAGGCGCCTGCGCACACGGGTTAACCTCCGCACGCCGTGCTGCGGTGCTGCGAGCCTTGGGAGCGGCCCTGCGGTCACGGGTTAACCTCCGCACGCCGTGCTGCGGTGCTGCGAGCCTTGGGAGCGGCCCTGCGGTTCACAGGTTAAAATCGCGGGCTGACGAATTTCGTAGGGGCGGCCATGTCGGCCACCCCTATTTGTTTTCAGGCGCGGGTGGCGAAATTGGTAGACGCACCAGGTTTAGGTCCTGACGTCCGCAAGGATGTGCGGGTTCGAGTCCCGCCCCGCGCACCAGGTTTGATTATTTCCGGACGGGTACCGGCGCATCGCGCGCAGCCTTGGTCGCGGTTGGCCTGAATTGGGTACTCGACAGATCGGTTCGACGGGCGACAGATTCGCCCATGACATATTAGGAGAAGCAACATGGCGGTTACTGTGGAAACCCTTGAGAAGCTGGAACGCAAGATCACCCTGACCCTGCCGGTCACGGTGATTCAGTCCGAAATTGATACGCGCCTCAAGCGCTTGGCCAAGACGGTCAAGATGGACGGCTTCCGTCCCGGCAAGGTGCCGATGACCGTGGTGGCCCAGCGATATGGCTACTCGGTGCACTACGAGGTCATGAACGACAAGGTGGGCGAGGCATTCGCCAGCGCCGCCAACGAGGCCAACCTGCGTGTGGCCGGACAACCGCGCATCACCGAAAAGGAAGGCGCGCCTGAAGGCGAGATGGCGTTTGACGCGATTTTTGAGGTGTTTCCGGAAGTCAAGCTTGGTGACTTGGCCAGTGCCGAGGTTGTCAAGTTGTCGTGCGAAGTCTCCGACGCCGCAATCGACAAGACGCTGGACATCCTGCGCAAGCAGCGCCGCACCTTTACGCAGCGTCCGGCCGATGCCGCAGCACAATCGGCGGACCGCGTAACGGTCGACTTCGAAGGCAAGATCGATGGTGAGCCGTTCGAGGGCGGCAAGGCCAGCGATTTCCAGTTCATCCTGGGCGACGGCCAGATGCTCAAGGAGTTCGAGGAAGCGACCAACGGCATGAAGAATGGCGAGAGCAAGACCTTCCAGCTGGCTTTCCCCGAGGACTACCACGGCAAGGATGTGGCCGGCAAGACCGCCGACTTCATGGTCTCGGTCAAGAAAATCGAAGCTGCCCATCTGCCGGAAGTCAACGAGGCACTGGCCAAGTCACTGGGCATCGAGGATGCGACCGTGGACGGCCTGCGTACGGACATCCGCAAGAACCTCGAGCGCGAAGTGAAGTTTCGCCTGCTCTCGCGCAACAAGCAGGCAGCGCTCGATGCGCTGGCCGCAGTGGCCGAACTCGACCTGCCGAACTCCAGCGTGCAGTCCGAAGTGCAGCGCCTGATCGAGAGCGCCCGTGCCGATCTCAAGCAGCGTGGCGTCAAGGATGCCGACAAGGCGCCGATTCCCGAAGAGATCTTCCGTCCGCAAGCCGAGCGCCGCGTGCGCCTGGGTCTGGTGGTGGCCGAACTGGTGCGCTCCAATGACCTGAAGGCACGGCCGGAGCAGATCAAGGCGCATATAGACGAACTGGCAGCGAGCTACGAGAAACCGGCCGAGGTGGTGCGCTGGTATTACAGCGACAACAAGCGCATGGGCGAAGTCGAAGCCATCGTGATCGAAAACAACGTGACCGATTACATTCTGGCCGGCGCCAAGCTGACCGAGAAGCCGATCGAATTCGACGATCTGATGGGTCAGAGCTGAACCTGATAACGGCATTTCTCGATGCAGGCTTGCAGATGTGGGTCCCGCCCCCATCTGCGAACCTGCAACCTACCGGGTTGCGGCAGTCCGATTTGGAGACGACATGAACTTTATTGACAACAATCAGCAACCCCAGGGCCTGGGCATGGTCCCGATGGTGATCGAGCAGTCGGGGCGTGGTGAGCGTTCGTACGACATTTACTCGCGCCTGCTCAAGGAGCGGGTGATCTTTCTGGTGGGTCCGGTCAACGATCAGACCGCCAACCTGATTGTGGCGCAGTTGCTGTTCCTCGAGAGCGAGAACCCCGACAAGGACATCTCGTTCTACATCAACTCGCCCGGTGGTTCCGTGTCCGCCGGCATGGCCATCTTCGACACGATGAATTTCATCAAGCCGGATGTGTCCACGCTGTGTACCGGCTTTGCCGCCAGCATGGGTGCGTTCCTGCTGGCAGCCGGGGCCAAGGGCAAGCGGTTTTCGTTGCCCAACTCCAAGATCATGATTCACCAGCCCTCTGGCGGAAGCCAGGGTCAGGCCACGGACATCGAGATCCAGGCACGCGAGATCCTCAAGACACGCGAGCAGCTCAACAAGATCCTGGCGGACCGCACCGGTCAGCCGCTGGACCGTATCGCACGCGACACCGAGCGCGACTACTACATGTCGGCTGACGAAGCCAAGGAGTACGGCGTCGTTGACCAGGTCATCAGCAAGCGTTCCTGAAGGCCTTGTGCCCGCTACAGGCACTGTCCGGGCTTTGGCTCGGCAGCTGCCGTTCGCCACCGGTATTTCGGTATCATGGCGACACCACCCCATAAGGTATTGATTTCATGGCCGAGAAAAAAGGCACACCCAGCGAGAAAACGCTTTATTGCTCCTTCTGTGGCAAGAGCCAGCACGAGGTGAAGAAGCTGATCGCCGGTCCTTCGGTGTTTGTCTGCGACGAGTGCATCGAGTTGTGCAACGAGATCATTCGCGACGAACTGCCGGCAGGTGCGGCCGCCAAGGACGCCAAAGGCGACTTGCCGACACCGGCAGAGATCAAGGCCAATCTCGACAATTACGTGATCGGGCAGGAGCCTGCCAAGCGCACGCTGGCGGTTGCCGTCTACAACCACTACAAACGACTGCGGCACAAGGAAAAAGCCAAGAAGGACGATGTCGAGCTGGCCAAGAGCAACATCCTGCTGATTGGTCCTACGGGCTCTGGCAAGACCTTGCTGGCACAGACACTGGCGCGCATGCTTGATGTGCCGTTCGTGATGGCCGACGCCACCACGCTGACCGAGGCCGGCTATGTCGGCGAAGACGTTGAAAACATCGTGCTCAAGCTGCTGCAGAGCTGCAACTACGATGTCGAGCGTGCGCAGCGGGGTATTGTCTACATCGACGAAATCGACAAGATCTCGCGCAAGTCCGACAACCCGTCGATCACCCGTGACGTGTCGGGCGAAGGCGTGCAGCAGGCTTTGCTCAAGCTGATCGAAGGCACAATGGCCAGTGTGCCGCCGCAGGGCGGACGCAAGCATCCGAATCAGGATTTCGTGCAGGTCGACACCACCAACATCCTGTTCATCTGCGGCGGTGCGTTCTCCGGACTGGAGAAGGTCATCGACAACCGGACCGAGTCATCGGGCATCGGTTTCGGGGCCCCGGTCAAGAGCAAGCAGCAGCGCGCCTTGACCGAGGTGTTCAAGGACGTGGAGCCGGAGGACTTGATCAAATTCGGTCTGATTCCCGAATTGGTCGGCCGCATGCCGGTAGTTGCCACGTTGGCGGAGTTGAGCGAAGACGCACTGGTGCAGATCCTGCTCGAGCCCAAGAACGCGTTGGTCAAGCAATACGCCAAGCTGTTCTCGATGGAAGGTGTCGATCTGGAAATCAGGCCCGCCGCCCTCAAATCCATTGCCCGTAAGGCGCTTGCGCGCAAGACCGGCGCACGCGGCCTGCGTTCCATCCTGGAGCAATCGCTGATCGATACGATGTTCGACCTGCCCACGACAGCCAATGTCGAAAAAGTGGTGGTCGACGAATCGACGATCGAAGAAAACAAGCCGCCGCTGCTGGTGTACAGGGAGCTCGCGAAAAAGGCCTGATTTCGGCCGTCGATCGTGTGATCTTGCCGGTTTTCATGCCGGCTTGGCCGTTACCGGTATTCTGTACGCCATTCATAATGGCGCAAAGGGTTGAATTTCCCGTTGTGCCAACCATCTTGAATTGGTAACCACTAAAAGGTCTCTCATGTCTGGATCCACCTTGCTACCCGCTGTGCCTATCGACCTGCCGTTGCTGCCGCTGCGCGACGTGGTCGTGTTCCCGCACATGGTCATACCGTTGTTCGTCGGCCGACCCAAGAGCATCAAGGCGCTCGAGGCTGCGATGGAGTCGGAGCGGCGCATCATGCTGGTGGCGCAAAAAGCCGCTGCCAAGGACGATCCGCTGGTGTCCGACATGTTTGATGTCGGCTGCGTCTCCACCATCCTGCAAATGCTCAAATTGCCCGATGGCACCGTCAAGGTGCTGGTCGAAGGCCAGCAACGTGCCAGCGTCAACAAGATCGAGGAGGGCGAGTCCCATTTCTCGGCCAACGTGACGCCGGTGCCGGTGGAGGCCGAAGCGGTCGCAGGTGCCCGCGGGCCGGCCAGCGAGATCGAAGCGCTCCGCCGCGCGGTAATGCAGCAGTTCGACCAGTACGTCAAGCTCAACAAGAAGATCCCACCGGAGATCCTCACGTCGATCTCCAGCATCGATGATGCGGGCCGTCTGGCCGACACCATTGCCGCGCACTTGCCGCTCAAGCTTGAGAACAAGCAGGCCGTGCTTGGCCTGACCAGTCCGAAGGACCGGCTGGAGAACCTGTTCGAGCAGATCGAGCGCGAGGTCGACATCCTGAATGTGGACAAGAAGATCCGTGGCCGCGTCAAGCGCCAGATGGAGAAGAACCAGCGCGACTTCTATCTCAACGAACAAGTCAAGGCGATCCAGAAAGAACTGGGCGAGGGCGAAGACGGCGCCGACATCGACGAGATGGAGAAGAAGATCAAGTCGGCGCGCATGCCCAAGGAAGCGTTGAAGAAGGCGGAAGGCGAACTCAAGAAGCTCAAGCTGATGTCGCCGATGTCAGCCGAGGCGGCCGTCGTGCGCAATTACATCGAGGTGCTGACCGGCCTGCCATGGAGCAGCAAGACCAAGATCAAGCATGACCTGGGTAATGCTGAAGGCGTGCTCAATGAAGACCATTTCGGCCTGGACAAGGTCAAGGACCGCATCCTGGAATACCTTGCGGTGCAGCAGCGCGTGGACAAGGTCAAGGCGCCCATCCTGTGCCTGGTAGGTCCTCCGGGCGTGGGCAAGACTTCGCTCGGGCAATCGATCGCCAAGGCGACCGGCCGCAAGTACGTGCGGGTGGCCCTGGGCGGCATGCGCGACGAGGCGGAGATCCGCGGTCATCGGCGCACCTACATCGGCGCGATGCCGGGCAAGGTGTTGCAAAGCCTGTCCAAGGTTGGCACGCGCAATCCCTTGTTCCTGCTCGACGAGATCGACAAATTGGGAACCGATTTCCGCGGTGACCCATCCAGTGCCTTGCTTGAGGTACTGGATCCGGAGCAGAACCACAAGTTCGGCGACCACTATGTCGAAGTGGACTTTGACCTGAGCGACGTGATGTTCGTCGCCACATCGAACTCGATGAACATTCCGCCGGCCTTGCTCGACCGTATGGAAGTGATCCGCCTCTCGGGTTACACCGAGGACGAAAAGACCAATATCGCGATCCGTTACCTGCTGCCCAAGCAGTTGAAGAACAACGGCGTCAAAGACAATGAACTCGAGATCAACGAGGCCGCGGTACGTGACATCGTGCGCTACTACACCCGTGAAGCCGGTGTGCGTTCGCTCGAGCGTGACCTGTCCAAGATCTGCCGCAAGGTAATCAAGGGCCTGCAGCTCAAGAAGATGACGGCACCGGTGCTGGTGACGCCGGACAACCTGAACGATTTTCTGGGCGTGCGCAAGTACACCTATGGCCGTGCTGAAGACAACGACCAGGTCGGCCAGGTGGTCGGACTCGCATGGACCGAGGTGGGTGGCGACCTGCTCACCATCGAAGCGGCAGTGATGCCGGGCAAGGGCGTGATCACCCGTACCGGCTCGCTGGGCGACGTGATGAAGGAGTCGGTAGAGGCTGCCCGCACGGTGGTTCGCAGCCGGGCGGCGCGACTGGGCATCAAGGATGATGTGTTCGAGAAGAAGGACATTCACATCCACGTGCCCGATGGCGCTACGCCGAAGGATGGTCCGAGTGCGGGCGCAGCGATGACGACGGCATTCGTGTCGGCGTTGACCGGCATCCCGGTGCGTGGCGACGTGGCAATGACTGGCGAGATCACCTTGCGCGGTGAGGTCACGGCGATCGGTGGTCTGAAGGAAAAACTGCTCGCCGCTTTGCGCGGCGGCATCAAGACGGTGCTGATCCCGGAAGAAAACGCCAAGGATCTGCAGGAGATCCCGGAGAACGTAAAGAACGGACTCGAGATTGTGCCGGTGCGCTGGATCGACAAGGTGCTTGAGGTCGCCCTGGTGCGCATGCCCGTCCCGTTGACGGACGAGGAGATTGCAGCCGCGGCACCGGTGCCTGCGGCCGTGCCGGTGGTAGCGGCCCAGCCGCGTTCCGGCGGGGAGCGCTCGGTCAAGCATTGAGAGCCAGGTAGATCGGATGGCGCGAACGGATAAAGTTACAGGCTTCGCGCAATCCGCCCCAAAAGTTGTTATATACTTCGGGGCTTGAAACGCGGGAATAGCTCAGTTGGTAGAGCGCAACCTTGCCAAGGTTGAGGTCGAGAGTTCGAGACTCTTTTCCCGCTCCACATTCCACAAAAAGGGAAGCCCAGGCTTCCCTTTTTTATCGGTGCAGTGCCAGAGGCATAACATCGACAGACCGCAAGGAATATTGGCGCGATAGCAAAGCGGTTATGCACCGGATTGCAAATCCGGCCAGTGCGGTTCGACTCCGCATCGCGCCTCCAAAAGCCTGATGAGCATTGAATTGTTTGCTATTGTTTTTGAGTGTTTTGTTGGCACCGAAGCGAAATTCACTCATCGCGCAGACTTTGATTGACCCGCTCGAAACCTGCGAAATCCATTTCGCGGCCTGATATGGCGGGCGATGCGGCTGGGTCAGCGAATCCCGGCATCCTGGGTCAAATATCCTCCGCCGCCAACACGGTCCGTCTGTCTTGATGGGCTTGAGAGTGCTGCCTCGGCTATCGTTCACCCACGCGAAGGGGCGGCTTACGCGGACGTCGGCAAGTAGTTCAACTATGTCATGGCAAATTGTCAAGTCAAAACATATCAGCTGCTGATACACTGGCTACGATGACTCCTTACCGCGACGTCGGCCTTGCTACCCTGCTTGAACTGGATGGCATCGTCCTGGAGCAGGAGGATGGCTTCTGGATCAAAGTCGAGGTGAGGGCGGTAGAGGCGTCAGAAGACATTCCTCATGGCATCCGGTACAGCCTGACCCTGCACGATAGGTACGGTACGAGGGTGCTCGGCTACGATAATGCACACGCGGTGAAGCTTCCGAAAAAGTTCAAATTTGCAGGACACCGCTTGCCGTACGACCACCAGCATCGTACGTCCGGTGATAGGGGAGTTCCATATTTTTTCGAGTCTCCGCAACGTTTGCTGGAAGACTTTTTCGCTGAAGTTGATCGGGTTATCAGAGAGGCTGGAAAATGAAAGCTATCGTCATCGGTGTAATGCCACAGCAGCAGATCCGCGCGCGTATGATTGCTATCGCGAAGGGGGAGTACAAGCCCAAGGCAGGCGAACCCAGGATATGGTTCACTTCCATGAAGTCGGTGGCGGAGGTTCTCAGCGACCAAAACCGTGCCTTGCTCAAGGTCATTCGTGAATCTAACCCGGATTCGGTCGCAGTGCTTGCCAAGATGACAGGGCGCCAGCCAAGCAATCTTTCCAGAACACTCAAGACGATGTCCCGGTACGGACTGGTCGACCTGAAGCGGGAGAAGACGCACCTGCGACCGGTGGTCAAGGCGACAGATTTTCGGATCCTTGCGACCGCTTAGAGACCGGGCTATGGAAGCAATGACGCTTGGATCAATTTGGTGTCTGCGCCCATAATGATGTCCGTCTCGACGGGTTCGTGATGGCGGAACAGTGTGCAGCGTCGTCTGTCTTGGCTGGACCTTGACTGTGGCATAGCAGAAATCAGTAGCACGCTTGTAAGTCTTTGAATCGATTGATAGACACCGGATTGCAAATCCGGCCAGTGCGGTTCGACTCCGCATCGCGCCTCCAGTAACTACGCCAATTGTTCGCTATCAACACGGTAGCGACGGCGCTGTATGCTGGTAAATTCTTGCCATTCAAGCCACTTTGCGGCCGATTTTGCCAATTGCAGCAGCGAGTTTTTCGACGGAATGATGCGCGTACCGGCGCGTCGATTGCGCCGACTTGCGAGGGGCCCTTCAATTCGGGTCAAACCACAACATTACGACTTTTGCGCTGTCACTTTACCTTTGCCATACGCGCATCCCAATACTTGCTACCCCGCATGAGTGCCGCCACCGGCGGGCCGGCGGGGAGCTGACGGCGAGTCGCTGCGCCCGGCACGGGTAGACTGCGCCTGCTCAGAGTACGCTCGGCGTCTCCGCCATGTTCATGTCGGGCACCCCAAGTCGGTAGATAGTGCGGCAGGAAACGACAGAATGTGGCGTTTGAATATCCTATTCACTGCGATCGCCAGCGGGGTCTCGTTGCTCAGCCGCCCATGAACAACCCGCCGGTGACGAGCACCGCCTCGCCGGTGATGAAACTCGCCGCGTCGCTGCACAGGAAGGCGATCAGGCTGGCGACCTCGTCGGGTCGACCCAGGCGCGCGAGCGGCGTGTTGCGGATGATTTCGTCGGCCCCGGCGGACAACCGGCGCGCCACCATCGGCGAGTCGATGACACCGGGCGAGACCGCGTTGACCCGGATGCGCGGTCCGAGTTCGCGCGCCAGCGTGCGGGTCAGCGACACCAGCGCGCCCTTGGTCGCGCCGTAGTGCGCGTGTTCCACGCTCCCGCCGGTATGGCCGGACATCGACGACAGCAGCACGATGGCGCCGCCCTCCGTCAGATGCTCGATCGCATTGCGCACCAGGTAGAACACGCCGTTCAGGTTGACCCCGATGGTGCGGTCCCACTGCGCGGCCGACATGCCGTCGACGCGCTGGTCTTCGTAGATTGCGGCCGCGGGCACCAGGTAGTCGAGCCGGCCGAAACGGGAAATGCTGGCCTCGACCAGGGTCTGCGCATCGGCGGGGGCAGCAGCGTCGTACGCCATCGCGAGGGTGTGCTGGCCGCCAGCGTCGATCTCCAGTGCCGCGGCCGTGGCCGCGTCGGCGCGGATGTCGGCCAGCACCACGCTGGCGCCGCTGCGCAGGAACAGCGCGGCGGTGGCTCGGCCGATGCCGCTGGCAGCGCCGGTGACAAGGGCGACGCGGCCGTGGAAATCGAAGCGGGCCTGGCGGGGCTCCGCGTGCGCGTCCGGCTGCGGTGCGGCGGTGTTGTTGCGGTTGCGGGCGGAATCGGTCACGAGGTGCGTCTTGCGCTGGGCTTCAGCGGTCGAACAGCGGCGCGGCGTTGTCGCAATACCGCGCCACCTTCTCCGGGTCGAGTTCGACTCCCAGGCCGGGTGTATCGGGGATGGTGAGGTAGCCCTCGCCATCGAGCGCGAACGGTTGTTTCAGGATGCCGTCCACGTACGGGCTGCCGCCGATGTATTCGACCAGGTCGGAGTCGGGAATCGCGCTGGCCAGTTGCAGGTCGGCTGCCAGGCCGAGCGCGGTGTTCCAGCCGTGGCCGATGTACTGGATACCGAAGTCGTGTGCCGTCCAGGCGATGCGGCGTTGCTCGCTGATGCCGCCGACCTTGGTCACGTCGGGCTGAACGATGTCGAACGCACCGCGCACCAGCCAGGGCAGGAAGGTCTGGCGCCGGGTCAGCACCTCGCCGCCAGCGATCTTGACCGGGCTGGCGCGGCGCAGTGTGCAGAAGTCGTCGATCGCGTCGGGGCGCAGCGCCTCCTCGAACCAGCCGACCTCGTATTCGGCCAGCATGTCTGCGGTGCGCAATGCCCATTTCAGGCCGTGCGGCCAGTAGGCGTCGCTGGCGCCGGCATCGACCATCAGTTTCGCGTCCGCTCCGGTAGCCTCGCGCGCGGCGCGCACGATGGCGGCATCGAGCTTGTGGTCCATCGCGCGGCCGAATGGACCCCAGCCGATCTTGAATGCAGTGAATCCGAGCTTGCGGTACGCGGTGATGACGTCGAACATCTCTTTGGGCTGCTCCATCAGCAGCGAGCAATACGGCTGCACCCGCTGGCGGTAGCTGCCGCCCAGCAGCCGGCCGACGGGCAATCCGGTGGCCTTGCCCAGGATGTCCCAGAGCGCAATGTCGATGCCGCTGATGGCATGGGTCAGGCTGCCGCCGCGGCCCATCCAGAAGCTGTTCTGGTGCAGCTTTTCGCTGACGCGTTCGGGCTCCAATGCGTTTTCACCGAGGAACAGCGGCTCCAGCACCTTGAGCGCAGCCTGCACTAGGCGCCCGTCGGTGAACACGCTGCCGTAGCCGGTGATGCCGGCGTCGGTGTGCACCGCCACCAGTGCATGCACCGAGTCCTCCGGTTTGATCTCCGCCGACCAGCCGCCTTTGGGACTGTCGCCGGTCAACGCGACGCTGGTGATGGCGCGGATCTTGACGGCTGGCAGACGGGCGCTGGCGAGTGGGGATGAATGCATGGTGGTGTGTTCTCAGGGTGGCGGGACGGCGCGTTGTGTCTCGGCGCGGCGCTCGGCGATGATCTTTTCCAGGTCGACCTTGTGAATCTCGACGTCGATGTGCTCGCTGATGGCCCGGGCCATGTCGGCGACCTTGCCCGAGCGGAACACCCGGATCAGCTCCCAGTGCTCCTCGACGACGGCCAGCATCGACTTGCCCAGTGCCGAAAGGCCGAAGATGATGGTCATCTGGCGCGCCAGCATTTCCCACATGTCGCTGAGCACCGCATTGCCGGCATGGCTGCAAAGGGTGCGATGGAACTGGGTGTCGGCAGTTGCAAAGCCGAACACATCGTTGCGCGCCGCCATGACTTCCATATCGTGCACGATGGAATCGAGCTCCTCGAGATGCGGGCCGTCGTTGAGTTTGAGCCGGATCGCACGGGTGGCGGCGGTGGTCTCCAGTGCCACCCGCACCTCGATCAGTTGGTCGATGCGCTCGGGCGTGACCGGCGTGAGGCGGATGCCCTTGTAGGGCTCGTTGATGACGATGCCCTGGCTCTCGAGCACCCGCAGCGCCTCGCGTACCGGTACCCGGCTCACGCCGAGCTGCTCGGCCAGTTCGGCTTCGATGATGCGGTCGCCCGGCAAGATCAGGCCCTCCGACGCCCCGGCCACCAGCGCGTCGATGACCTGGTGTACCAGGGTGCGGGGCTGCAGCTTGACGAAGGTGGGGGTCTGCGAAGGCCTCGCCTCCACCAGGTGCAGGGAATTTATGCCGGTGTTTGCCATGGGAATATTGTATACATTAATAAAATATGCTATTCTGAATTTACGCGTAACTCGACCTGGACACCATGCCCTCTGCCAAGAAGCCCCAACCGTCCGCCAAGACACCCGCTGCCGTCGAACTGCCGAGCCGGGTGCGGTGCGAGGTCGATTTTGACCGTCCAGGCCGACAGGCGTCGTATCTCAGGGCGCCGCAGTCGCGTGACACCTCGGGGTGGGGCGTGGTCGAGATTCCGATCTACGTGTTCAACAGCGGCAAGGGGCCGACGTTGCTTCTCACCGCAGGGGTGCATGGCGACGAATACGAAGGGCAGATCGCGATTTCGCGGCTGGCGCAGACACTGGATGTCAAGCAACTGAAGGGCCGGCTGATCCTGATTCCGGCGGTCAACATGCCCGCCGCGCTGAACGCCACCCGACTGTCGCCGATCGACGGGCGCGACATGAACCGCTGTTTTCCCGGCAACCCCAAGGGTACGTTCTCCGAAATGCTGGCGCATTTCATCGACAGTAAAGTGTTGCCGCATGTGGACCTGTCGGTCGACATGCACACTGCTGGTCACTCGGCCGAATGTGTGCCCAGCACCAACATGCATTACGTGCCCGACGCGGCGTTGCGCAAGAAGACGATGGCCGCCGCTGCCGCGTTCGGCGCGCCGTACAACGTCGTGTTCTGGGGTGTGGACGAAGGCGCCACGTTGACCTCATCGGTCGAGCGCCGCGGCATCCTGTCGCTGGGCACCGAGATCGGTGGCTGGGGCCGAGTCAGTGTCGAGGGAGTGCGTATCGGCGAGCGCGGCGTGCGCAACATGCTCAAACATCTGGGCATGACCGGCGGCAAGGTCGACACGGTGCAGCGCAGCGGCGCCAAGGGCACGCGGCACATGATGGTGCGGGACGCAAACTGCTACTGCTTTGCGCCGGCCAGGGGCATTTTCGAGCCGCGCCACCTGGCGGGCGAGACGGTCGAGGCCGGGCAAAGCGCCGGTTTTCTGCATTTCATCGAAGACGTCGACCATGCTCCGACCGAGGTACTTTACGGCGCCAGCGGCGTGTTGTGGATGGCCTCCGGCCCGGGGCGGGTGCAGCGTGGAGACTGCGTGGCGGTGGTCATGCAGGAATACGCTGAACCGCAAAACTGATCGTCGACTACCTGTTTCCGTCAGTGGGTGCGCGCACCCTGTATATCGCAATTTTCCCGCGTCGCGGGCCCAACCGAAGGAGAACGAGTCCATGAAACTGAAATTCCTGCACCTCGCATTGGCCGCCGCCCTGGCCATTGGCGCGGCTGCGCCAGCGCTGGCCCAGAAAAAGGGCGGCGATGCGGTGGTGGCCATCACCAATGCGCCGCCGTCGTTCGATCCACACTCCACGTCGGCGCAAGGTGCCCGGCATGTCAACCTCCACATGTTCGAGACCTTGTACGCCCGTGACGAAGGCGCCAAACCCGTCCCCGATCTGGCCAAGTCGGTTGCAGTGTCTGCGGATGGTCTGACGCATGTGTTTACCTTGCGCAGCGGCGTCAAGTTCCACAATGGCAAGACCATGGGGCCGGCCGACGTGGTGGCCTCGATCGAGCGTTACCGCAAGGGTGGCGCCTCAGCCAGCCTGATCGCCGCGATCGACAGCGTCAGTGCCAGCGGCGCCGACCAGGTGACGATCAAGCTCAAGTCGGTGCAATCGACTTTCCTGGGCAACCTGTCGAGCCCGCGTGCGCCGATTGCGATCATGCCGGCCGAAGAAGCTGCAAAGGAAATGGGAAAGGCCGATCCGATTGGCACCGGCCCCTACAAGTTTGTCGAATACAAGCCTGACAGCCATGTGAAGCTGGCGCGTTTCGACGCGTATGTGCCCAATCCGGCCTACAAGGAGCGTGACGGATTCGCCGGCGCCAAGATCGCCTACCTTGACACCGTTACCTTCCGCTTCATCCCCGAAGCCGGCGCGCGGGATGCCGCAACGATGACGGGCCAGGTGCACCTGAACGAAACCAGCGATGAGCCGACCGCCAAGCGGCTCAAGGGGAATGCGAATTTCACCGTCATGAAGGCGCTGCCGTATGCGGCTCAGGTGCTCAAGTTCAACATGGCGCAAGGCCCGGGCACCGATCTCAATTTCCGCCGCGCGATCGCCCAGGTCATCAATGCCGAGGAAATCCTGGGAACCGCCTACCCGGATCTGTACCTGATGGACCAGAGCTGGGTCTACCCGGGCTCCCCGTACCATACTGGCCGTGCGCTGCTCAAGCAGGACGTCGCCGCAGCCAAGGCCAGTCTGGCCAAGTCGAGCTACAAGGGCGAGAAGCTGATCTTCATCATCGACAACATCCGACCGAACGTGGACGCGGCCACGGTTTTCCAGCAGCAGGTGTCGCAGATCGGCGTGAATATCGAACTTAAGGTCGGTGACTGGCCCACCATCTCGGGCATCGGTCTCAAGAGCGACGAGGGTTGGAACTTCTGGACCCACGGTTTCGGCATCGAGCCCTATGAGGGCCCGGCATCGGCGATGTCGCACTGGGTCAAAGGTCAAGGCCAGCGCAAGGCCGATCCGGTGATCGACGAATTGTTCGCCAAGCTCAATGGCGAGATGAACGTTGCCGTGCAGAAGAAGCTGTTCGCCGATTTCGAGAACCGCATGGCCGACCAGGCCATCGCGATCCACCTCGGTGATTACGGACTGTTCCAGGTCGTGTCGAGCAAGCTCAAGAACTTCAAGCCCTACCGCATCACCCGCATGTGGGGCGTGTGGCTCGAATAAGCGGGTCCGCATCGCCAACCCCACCATCGCATGAGACAGCGCCGGGAACGGGCGGTCGCTGCGCTGCACCACGCCCCTGTTGCCTGCCAGCTGAATGATCCGTTTCATCCTGCGCCGCCTGCTCGCGTCGATTCCGGTGCTGATGCTGGTGTCGCTGATCACCTTCGGTCTGTTGTGGCTGGTGCCCGGCGATCCGGCGTCGATGTTCCTGGACGCTGGCGCCACTGCCGAGGCACTGGACCGGGTGCGCCGAGAAATGGGGCTCGACCAGTCCTTCCTGGTGCGTATGGGCCAGTGGTACATGCGGCTGCTGCAGGGTGATCTGGGGCAGTCGCTGCTGCTCAACCGTAGCGTGGTTGGCGCCATCCTGGAGCGGTTACCCGTCACGCTGTCGCTCACCGCACTGGCCTTCGCCGTGTCGGTGCTGCTCGGGGTGGCCGCCGGTGTCGTGGCCGCGGTGCGCCACGGCCGGCTGGCTGACCAGGGCATGATGACACTGGCCCTGATCGGCCTGTCGATTCCGGAGTTCTGGCTCGGCCTGGTACTGATCTGGCTGATCGCGGTGCTGGTGCCGATCTTTCCGGCGGGCGACTACGTGCCTTTCACCACCGACGCCTGGCAGTGGGCGCGCCACATCGCCTTGCCGACCTTTTCGCTGGCCTGCGTGCAGATGGGTTTCGTCGCCCGCATGACGCGTTCGAGCATGCTCGAAGTGCTGGGTCAGGATTTCATCCGCACGGCGCGTGCCAAGGGTCTGCCCGAGTCCTATGTCGTCGTGCGTCACGGATTGCACAACGCCATGGTGCCCATCGTCACCGTCATGGGCATCATGGTGGGTGCGCTGCTCGGCGGCGCGGTCGTGACCGAGCAGGTGTTCTCGATTCCGGGCTTGGGCCGGCTCATCATTGGCGCGGTGCTCAGCCGCGATTTTCCGGTCATCCAGGGCGGCCTGCTGTTCCTGGCGCTGATCTATCTGGCAGTCAACCTGGCGGTGGACCTGCTGTATGCGGCGATCGATCCGCGGGTGAGACTGCAATGAACGTGGTGGCCGAACCCGTATCCGCTGTGTCCGCCAGAGCGTCGCGCCGTGTCGCGTTCCTGCGTCGTCTGTTGGCCAACCGCTCGTTCACTTTCGGCCTGGTGCTGGTCGGTGCGGTCGTCATGATGGCGCTGCTGGCCGACGTGATCGCGCCGTTCGATCCGCTCAAAGGCAACTTCAAGGCACGGATGGTGCCGCCAGGCGCGGAACATTGGCTGGGTACGGATCATTTCGGCCGCGACATCCTGTCGCGCATTCTTCATGGCGCACAGGTGTCGCTACGCATCGGTTTCCTGGTGGCCTTGTTCACCGCCGTGGCTGGTGCGGTCATCGGTGCCACTGCGGGTTATTTCCGGCATGCCGACGGCCCGGTGATGCGGCTGATGGACGCGTTCATGGCGTTCCCGCCCATCATCTTGGCGATTGCCATCAGTTCGGTGCTCGGCGCTTCGGTGACCAACGTAGTGATTGCGCTGGCGATCGCCGCCACGCCGCATACCGCGCGGGTCGTGCGCGCCTCGGTCATGGTGGTGCGCGAGATGGAATACGTGGAGGCGGCGCGCGCGCTGGGTGCCGGCCACGTGCGTATCCTGCTGCGCCATGTCATGGCCAACGCGATGGCGCCGCTGGTCGTGCGGGTGACCTATGTGTTCGCGATCGCCATCCTGAACGAGGCGGTCCTGTCGTTCATCGGTGTCGGCCCGCCACCGCCAACCCCTACCTTCGGGGCCATCATCGCCAACGGCCGCGACTTCATCATCGCCGCGCCCTGGATCACGGTCGCGCCCGGGCTGGCCATCCTGATCAGCGTGCTCGGATTGAACATGCTGGGCGACGGTCTGCGCGACGTACTGGACCCGCGCATGGCGGTGAATACACGATGAGTGCATCTGTCATGAGTGCATCTGTCGTTACACCGGTGCAATCCATCGCCCCCATGCTGCAGGTGAGCGACCTCACAACCGGCCTGGGTGCCCATGGTCCGGAGATCCTGAGCAGCGTCGACCTGCGGCTGGCCGAGGGCGAGGTGCTGGGCGTGGTTGGCGAGTCGGGCTCCGGCAAGAGCATGCTGGCTTTGTCGATCATGGGTCTGCTGCCGCCGCCGATACAGCTGCGCACCGGCACAATTGCACTGCAGGGCGT